>ENA-OPZZ01000475-OPZZ01000475.1-human-gut-metagenome-genome-assembly--contig:-NODE-475-length-31690-cov-4.452967_pt1 | contig 31690 bp, 28 predicted proteins | sample MGYA00242487_ERZ504511 | MGnify/ENA primary metagenome ERZ504511 (study PRJEB26092, sample SAMD00036241) | human gut metagenome | host: Homo sapiens | study: EMG produced TPA metagenomics assembly of... | reverse complement strand
GGAAACTGTATGCCTCTTAACCCGCAGAAAATAAGGAGTTTTCTACTTCTTTTTCTTGCCAACGGACAACAATTTGTCCACGAAAAATCCCCAAGGAATGAATATACTCTCGTGGATTTTTTTCGTCTATTATTTTGCTGTTGTTTCAGCAGTTTCTGTTGTCGTTTCAGCGACAGTTTCTGTTTCGGAAGCTGCTGTCTCTGCTGCACTTTCGCTGGCTGCAGCACTCTCTGTGGATGCTGCAGTATCTGAAGTTGTCTCTGTTGCAGCCTCTGTCTCATGCAGATATGCAACGTGATGTCTGCTATCTTTCACTTCAATATCTGCTGTCAGATCAGACATATAATCATTCAGCTTGTTGGATGTGATGGTATCTTTGATGTTCACATACCATTCTTCTTTATTATCTCCTACAAAGTAAATGATATGACAGCCATAATCGGATTCTACAATACCTGTATCACCAGGCTTACGGGAAGCATCGAAAATCCAGTCATTGAAGTTTGTAACCATCTGACCTTCTTTAACAGCTTCGTAAAGACCACCATTTGTGTTAGAGCCGGAATCATCACTGTATGTGTTTGCCAGCTCTGCAAAGCTGTCCTCTGTTGCATCACCGTTCTTCCAGTCATCCAGAATCTGCTCAGCTTTAATCTTTGCTGCTGCTATTGCATCTTCCTTAGCCTGTTCCTGTGCCTCTGCAGATTCAGTCTCTGCTGTTTCTGTTTCACCAGCTGCAGTTGTTTCTGTCTCGTCAGTCTCTGCCGCATCAGAAGATGAAGTATCTGCACTGATCAGAATCTGTCGAACATCAACGGTCTTTATATGATCAAGGTATCTGTCTTTGAAGTAAACAACATAATATGCATTATTGGCAGTATCTTCGATCACAGTTGTATCTCCTGCCTGACGATCCGCATCAAATAACCAGTTAGCAACATCTGTAGGGCTGATAGAGGATTTCTTCTTGCCTGTATTCAGAGAATCTGTAGATGCATCTGTCGCATAATCACCGTAAACTTTCTCAAATGAAGCTTCATCTGTGATCTTTGAAAGCATGTCGTCAGCCTTAGCCTTAGCTTCTGCCATGGCTGCTTTCTTCGCTTCTTCTTCGGCCTTTGCGGCTGCTTCGCTTTCTTCCGCACTCATTGTCTCAGATTCTGTCTCTGTCTGAGTTTCTGTCACTGCAGTTTCAGAAGTGCTCTCTGCGGCTGTTTCTGTCTGAGCCTCTGTTTCAGTCTCAGTCTCTTCTTCCGGCATATCTGCTTCAATCTTGCAGACTCTGTAATCTACAGAATCATAATTGTCCTTGTTCTCATCATAGTAAGTATTGATCTCGTCATCTGTGACTTCGATATCGTCCTTGACATCATTGTAATAAGCAGATGCAAGACCGCTCATCTCTACATATGGTTTGATACCTTCAAGTGTTGCATCACTGCCAAATACAGACTTGCAATATTCATCTTCACTATATCCAACCGTCTGCTCCAGATTCGTCTCCACCAGACGTTCCAGAATCTGTGGGCATGCGCCTTCCTCATAATCACACTGAAACTGAATCATTTCTTCGATACCTCTCATGTTGCTTTTTCTATATTATAGTTGCACGAGTTTTCAACATATCTGCTTATGCTTACGCCCCGCGGGGTTTTGATACATTTTTACTGTATAGATTTCGCTTCGCGCTCCTTGCGTTCCCGTTCTGCCTGTGACAGGCGCAGATAATCCGGCTCGTGTTCCATGGCAGTCTCTGTCTTTCCGGCAGCATAATAACGAAGTCCTAATGTTCCTACTGATGCTGCTCTTTGACGGTTCATGTTGGCCGGTGCAAACTGAATGTCTCTGCCTGCTTTTATTTCTTCTTCCAGAATCTCGTCTGTCAATCTCGCACGAAATACCGGCACACCATCTCCCAGGAAAATGATGCGTTTGTCATATTTTTTCAAATGGTCGCCTAATTCTTCGATGCTGATCGCCATCTGATCTTCCAGGACAACCAATTCATTTCCACAAAACTCGTAAATTCCGGTGTAGACCTGTCCGCGGCGCGCATCCATGATTGGGCACACGATGGCATCTGTTCCGCACAGATTGTACGCCAGTCCTTCCAGTGTCGGGATGTGAATCAACGGCTTGTTCATGGCAAGTCCCAGACCTTTCGCTGTGGCGGAGCCGATGCGAAGCCCGGTAAATGAACCCGGTCCGCCGGCAACTGCGATGGCGTCGATTGTTTTCAGGTCAAGCTCGATCATGTCGGATACTGTGTCCAGCATCGGGAGCAGCGTCTGTGAGTGTGTCTTCTTATAGTTCACTGTATATTCCGCAATCACCTGTTCCTCTTCTTCTATCTTTTCAACAACAGCTACGCTGGCTACAAGGCCGGAGCTGTCCAGTGCTAAAATTCGCATATACTTATCCTCCGATAATCAAATCCTTTTTCCAAATTCTTTTCTATCTTAATCTCGGTGAAGTGTTCCGGCAATATTTCCTCGATCAGATTCGCCCACTCGATCAGGCTAACCCCTTCGCCGTAGACATAATCCTCATAACCGATCTCGTCCATCTCTTCCACATCACCGATCCGGTAAACATCAAAATGATAGAACGGCAGGCGCCCTTCATCATACACCTGCACAATTGTAAATGTCGGGCTGCTGACCGGCTCTGTAATGCCAAGTCCGGCGGCCAGTCCTTTTGTAAATACGGTCTTTCCTACGCCCAGATCACCGACAAGCGTGAACACTTGCCCCGGCTTCGCATGCTGCCCCAGTTCATATCCCAGGTCATACGTATCTTGTTCTTTATTTGACTCTATGATTTTTTCCATCATCCTGTCCTCCTTTTGCAAAGCAAAATTTTATACGAGGGCTACCAATGTTACCGTCTACAATATTTCAGCAAACAGTAACGCTCTACCAAGATTTAAGTATAGCATATCTTTCATTTCCTTGCCATAGGTGTTGTGTAAGTGATATATTATAGACAATACAGATTCAAATTATATTTTCACAGGAGGATATCACTATGAAATTTACATTTTTTCACAATAACATCAACGTCCTGGATCTGGACAAATCTGTAGAGTTTTACAAAAAAGCTCTCGGACTTGAGGTTACAAAAGAATTCCATGCACCGGACGGAAGCTTCAAACTCGTCTATCTCGGAGACGGCACAACACCACATTCACTGGAGCTGACATGGCTTCGCGACATGGACCGCCCGTATGATCTCGGAGATAACGAATCTCATCTGGCATTCCATGTCGATGACATGGACGCTGCCCTGGCACTTCACAAAGAAATGGATTGCGTGTGTTTCGAAAACCCGGACATGGGAATTTATTTCATCAATGATCCTGACGGCTACTGGGTAGAAATCTGTCCACAGTAGACAATTAAGACAATTCAAAAAGGGACAGGTTAAAGTTTAATTGGGGACGGGGTTTTTTTGAAAAAAACCCCGTCCCCAATTAAAATTATGCATCATACACATACAATTCGTGTAATGCTCTTGTTGCGCAGATGTATTGATATCCTTGGTACATTTTGTTGTTACGGTCGCCGCCTACAACAAATACCTGGTCGAATTCTAAGCCTTTTGCCAGATAGTAGGTGGTTACTGTCAGGCCTTTTTTGAATTGTGCGCTGTCGCGGTCGATGTAATGTGCTTCTGCGCCTAGTTTGTGCATGATTTCTTGAATATGTTCTGCTTCTTTTTCTGTCATGGTGAGGATTGCTGCTGTTTCGTATTCTTCTTCTCCTAATTTCAATTTTCCGCTGATTTCTTTACCTGTTTTTTCCAGTGTTTTTATGGTATGTCTTTCGATTGCTTTTCCGTGTCTTGCTACATACTGGATGTCTTTGGATCCGCCGACGGATTTGGCGTATTCTGCGATTTCGCTTGTGTTGCGGTAGCTTTTGTTCATGACGATACGTTTGACTTTTTTTCCAAATATTTTTGGTAAAAATGTGAGAACGTCTTGTTGTTTTCCGGCGATGGTCTGTGCCTTGTCGCCCAGTATTGTCATGTTGCATGAAAACATTTTCGCGAGAAGTACGTACTGTAAATAGGAGTAATCCTGCATCTCATCAATGACGAGATGGCGGATGTTCTTGCGCTGGCCGGCTGCCGTCAGGCTGTATTTTAGATAGAGAATCGGGTAAACGTCTTCGTATTCCAGTACGCGGCGCTCTGGCGGCATGTCCGGAAGTGCCGGGAATCCGTAGTCTTCCAGGAACCAGTTGTATATTTGACAAATGTCTCTGGTTACGTACATATTCATGAATTTTCTGCAAATGATTTCTTGTTCTTCGTCGTTTAGGCTGCGTCCGCGTAAGGTTTCGACTTCGTCGATAAAATAATCCATGACCGCACCCATTCTATCTAAAAGTGGTGTACCGGTATATTTTTCATAAAAAAATTCCATGATTTCGCTGGCACTTTTGCGAATGCCCTTGAATTCTACATCTTCAAAATCTACCAGCCGATCTTCCAGCTCGATCAGAAAGCCTTCGATTGCCTGAACGTATTCCACGGACTGCTTCCATTCATAACGTTTTTGATCTGCATCATCCACTCCTGCGATTTCGCGCTCGATTTGATGATATTTGTCTTCACAGTCGGCGGCTATCATTTTGCTATTCCAACCAGTCCCGGCTGAACTACTTTTTGAATTTCTACTTGGATTTTTTCCTTGATTTCCGCTTTGATCTCTATTTTTATTTCTATATATCACATTTTCCTGATTCACAGCATTTCCATATATCGCATTTTCCTGATTGCCAGCATTTCCATATATCACATTTCCCTGCGTTGCAGTATTTCTCCTGAGTTCATGATATGCAAACAGATCAAAACTCATTTCCTGTATATTTTCCTCGCCAAGTTCAGGAAGAATATGGGAAATGTAGTCGGCAAACACGCCGCCTGGCGAGAGAATCAGGATATTTGATGATTTCAGATGCTCTCTGTCATGATACAAAAGATAGGCGATCCGATGTAGCGCAACGGACGTCTTACCACTGCCTGCCACTCCTTGAATAGCCAGAATCTTGTCCTTCGTGTTGCGGATAATTGCATTTTGTTCCTTCTGGATTGTACGCACAATATTTTTCAGTTTCGTGTCGCTGTTGGCGCCAAGTTCCTGCTTTAAAATGTCATCGTCAATCTTCACATCACTCTCAAATTCATAGATCATTTTTCCGCCACGGATTTTGTACTGCCATTTTGACAGAATCTCTCCGTCCATGCGCCCGCCCGGCGCTTCGTAGGACGCCTCGCCTTTGTCGTAGTCATAAAACAGGCTGCTCACCGGGGCTCTCCAGTCGTAAATGAGTGGCAATGCGCCACGCTCTCTTGCAAAATTTCCGATTCCGATGTAAAAATCTTCCGGCTCGTCTTCTCCGTCATAGACGAATTCTACACTTCCGAAAAATGGTGCATCCAGCATACGTTTCAGACGCCGGCGCATTTTCTAATTCTCCTGATTGGCATTCACCTGCATTTTTAGCGCCTGCTGGTTGTCATAGTCCTCATATCCATACTGGTCCATTTCCGTGTAATTGTCCCAGTAATATTCATTCATACTGTTAATGTCCTGGCGTACCGCCTGTATATTTTTATCAATCTCTCCCAGACGTTTTTCTATCAGGCCAAGTACCTCCGGCAGAAATTCACTTCCTTTACTCACAATCAATCCTCCAATTTTAATCATTGTAACTGAATTATCATAGCATTATCGGCAAAATATATCCACTTTTCTCGCTTGGAAATCATGGTATATTTTGCCGATCATTGTTTTTTCTGACACAATTTTTAAAAATCATTTCTAAAAATCGAGGGGCTGAGAAAAAAGAATAGGACGTAAAAAAGAAAGGACGCATGAAAAAACTCTCGTTTTTTTCACACGCCCCTCAATTGAATCAATGTTGGAAGAACATCTCCCATCCGTTATTTAATTTCTGCTGTTTCTACGATGAACTTGACGCTTCCGCTTGCGCCTTCTCTGATTCCGCCATAGTTGGTGTATGTCTTTTCTGCCTCTTTTACTGCCTTGAAATGATTCAGAACATTTGCAAGGTCATCTCCTGCAAGGTCTCCCAGTTTTTCAATTCCTTCTTCGTCGAATGTCTTCATTCCGGCTTCCAGAAGGCTGGCGCCCTGGGCGAGTGTTCCTGCACCCGTGTTAAGCTGTGTACCAACGGAGCTTAACTGGCTTGTTCCGGTTCCAAGTGCAGCCGCCCCCTTGGCAAGCTGGCTGATGGCTGACTGGAGTTTGCCGCCGATTTCGGCCATATCCGGCATGTCAGAAAGGCTGTCAGATAAAGCCGTAAACTGAGTCACTAAATCCGCAAGAGCCTTCTGGGCTGTAGTCGTATCCACCTGCATGGCCTTTACTTCTGCCAGCGCATTTACCGCCTGGTCTATCGCTGTCTTAGCGCCAGATGCATTCGTAAGGGAAATATTCATGCTGTCACATTCTTTTTCAGCTGAACTTGATGTACCACTGGCTGTATTTACTGCATTTTCCAATTCTTCTTGTTGTTCCGATGTCAGCGATTTATAACTTTCTGTTTCTTTTAAACGATCCATGACATCCTTCTTTGTAGATGCTTCCGTTTCGGAAATTGCTGTATTTACTGCATTTTTTGCTTTTTCTTTCGCCTGATTCGACGCTTCTGTCTCCAAATCTGTAACATTGATTTTATCCAGTTCGCTCTTGGCAGTGGTTACATTCTCACGGATTGTATTTACATACTCCGTCAGTGTTGTGACGCTTCCAAGCTCCTGCTGTAATATCCCAAGATCTTTCTGAATCTGTGTAACTGCCTGCGCAGTCGTATCATCACTGCCTGCTGCGCTTAAGCTGCCCATGAGTGTAGTTACTTGTTCATCCAGTTCACTCAAACCTTCCGCCAGTGCCTGTGCTCCCGCATCCACCTGTGAAACGCCGCTTGTATACTGACTTAAATAATCCTGCAGTGTTCCGGCTCCTGTGCTCAATTGTCCCATGGCGTCCACCAGTTCATCGGAAGCATCGGTCATTTCTTTTACGCCATCAATCATGTCATTGACATCGTCAAGGTCACCGCCCTTCATATCGCTAAGCCCACATGTGGAAATTGCAGTCGCTGTGAAATCCAGTTCAAAGTTTTCCACATCCGCAGTTATTTCCACATAGTCTTTCAGGTCAATATCTTTGTTGCCTCGTAATCTTCAACTCCAAACTGTCTGCAAGTCCTGGAAATGCGGTTCCGATCACAATGCTCTGATCCTGGTCTGCCATGACTTTTCCACCGGAAACTTTCACATTTTTAAACTTATCCCCAGGAAGCATGAGCATGGACGCTGCAAGAAATGGAACTTTTACTCCTACGTCTTTACCATCGATATTCACCGTCCGGCTCTCATTATTCGTATAGTCAAACCGAATTTTCACCTTGCCGCTTTTTCCTGCCAGATCTTCCGGCTTGATTTCCTTGCCGTCCAGATAATAGGTTACTTTTGTAGTCACCGGAAGCTGCTGATTGGAAGTACCTTCATAGGAAATGTCTTCCCCTTTGTTCTCCCATGTGATAGTTCCGTCTGCATTTTGCGTATATTCTTCGTCTCCTTCCGTGTTTTTGATGTCTTTCAAATTGGAAAAATCGATGATCTCACCGTCACCATTCCGGCGCAGCCAGTCTTTGACCGTAATCTTCTTAACTGAACCGTCTGCATTTGCATCGACATAAACTGTTTCTGTCTTATCTTTCCATTCACCTGCATCCTCGTCACTGGATGTCTCTGCTGTCACGTCATTGGATGTCTTTACTGCCGCGTCATTGGATGCCTTTACTGCCGCGTCATTGGATGTCTCTGCCGGCGCGGTATTGGATATCTTTGCTGCCGCGTGTACGACACTTCCATTGCCTGCCACTGCCGGAAGTGCTGACGGCGCTATCATAGACAACGTCAGCGCACCTGCTAATAATATCATTACAACTGGTCGTTTCATATTCTCCTCCTTCTGATTCTCATCTTTCTAACATTCCTTATTCATTTTTCCAGCATACTGTTTCAAGATTTCTACGAATCTCTATTCTACATTTTTCAATGCTTCACCCATTGGATCACTATTCCACATTTTTCAATGCTTCATCCATTGGATCACTATTTCACATTTTTCAACGCTTCATCCATTGGATCACTATTCCACATTTTTCAACGCTTCATCCATTGGAATTTTTCGGATCCTTCGATATTCAATTGCTGCCACAATGGCATATGCCGCCACGCCGATCACAAACATTTCCACGAAAATTTTCGGATCTATGTAAAATGTGATCCAGCCGGTAATGCTTGTCAGCATCATTTCCCGGAACAGAATCTGCATGATTTCCAGCTCCAATGGCAGGCTGATCAAGATGAACAGCACGACCACGATAGACGTGGACATAATGTACAGCCGGCTGATTTCGCCGTTTGTATATCCCAGGATTTTTGCCATGGAAATAGACTGCGCATTTTTCTCGATGATGATCTTGGACAGGAGATAAATCAATACGAGGAAAATGATCACGGAAAATCCGTCCATCAGATTCATCATACTTCCCATGGACACGTCGAGCTGTCTGGAAATCTTGGTCAGATCCTCAACATCAATGGTGGAACCGATATATTTTTCATCAATATCCGTAATTTCAGAATCAGAGAAATATCCGCTGAAGCTGTCTTTGTCCATATCAAATGTTTTGTTGAGTTCCTGTATTGGCATAAATATGGAGAGTGAACCTACGTAATCATATACACCTGCAACTTTAAACTTGTATTTTTTATTTTCATACTTTTCCTTTAAAGTAATTGTGTCACCTTTTTTCAGACTAAATTTTTCTGCATAGCCAGAGGAGAGGTATACCTCAGGGATATTCTCCACATTTTTCACATCTGTATCAGATGCGGAATCTGATGTTTTCCACTTAATGTTGATATATTTGCTATTGTTTTCCACACCGTAGAGGATAATTTCCTCACTCTTATATTTTCCAGGAAGGGTGCTCAGTGAATAGGCGCTGAATTTTTCTGCATCCGGATTTTCTGTCTCTACTGCCTGACTGAACATCATCATGGACACCATCTGCTCAAGCTTACTGTCCCCACCTGCCATGCTCGCCGGCATCTGCAGCATGTACTGATATTTGCTGAGCATGCCATTTTCCATTTCCACTTGATAATGGTCCAGCACAGATGGAAGCATCAGTCCGAACATCAACAACATATTTGCAAAAATAATTCCCACAAACAATACCGCGTAGTTACTCATATTCTGAAGGATCACACGTATCCGGAATCTGTGGAAAAAGCCAAGATGCTCACTCAACGGCAATGCATGTTTCTGGTTACGTCTGCTTAAGTCCCTTCTCAGGAACTTCAGTGGTGATAGTTTTAATTTGTACCACAGCAGCACAGAATTCACCACAAGCATAATGAGAATCGGCACTACTGTTGTCAGAAGAAATGCTTCCGCGTTCCAGATGGTCACGTAGGTCGGCAGGCTGTAGCTTCCATAGTAAAGTCCCGCGCAATAATCTTTTCCTACCGTATAGCCGATAATATTCCCAATAATCGCTCCGATAAATGTGACAAATACCGGGGCTGCCATGTAATGCCGGATCAGTTCACCTCTTGTATAGCCGGATGCCCGCAAAGTGCCGATTACATTTGCCTCTTTTCGGATCGTGTTTCTGGTAGTGATTGCAAAGACAAATGCCATGATCACGATGATGATATAAAGAAGCACGATCATCATCGAACGGTCACCGCCCATATCATCCCCAGTGAAAATGATTGCCTGGTTCGTGTATCTTGGGACAAATTCTTCCAGTGTCACTTCTTTTGCCACATCTTCCATCAGATCTTCCGAAATGTCTTTTTCTGCCTTTTCATTTTTGGGCTCAGTATTGTATTTCCATGCGTAGCTGTAATTCAACTGATCGGCCTTGTAGCTGTCGAACTCCTCTGGGCACACTACCGACACGCCAAATTTTACCGAGTCAAACATGGAATCATTATTATTGGAAAACAAGGCGCTGTAATCTGAAAGCGCCACAAGACCGGTAATCTTCCATGTATGTCCGCCACTTTCAATCTCATCACCCACGCTCAGATCATTATTGTCTGCATACATACGGTCAATACCGATTTCTCCTGGTTTTTCAGGCATTTCCCCCTTCATCAGGCACACCTTATTGACCTCATCACGATTCTTGAAAATGCGCATTGTACTTCCATTTGTTAAAGCTTCCTCTACATAATAATTCTCGTACAATTTGATGCCCAGATCTTCGATATCCTGAATCTGAGCATTGTTCATTTTCTTTTCTGTCCGGAAATGTCCATTTTCAATGTTATATTTTTCAAAGCTTTCCTCGTACGCCTGGATCATACTTCCATCGGCCACCAGAAATCCTGATACCATTCCGATCGTCAGCGTCATCAAGATAAAAATGACCAGATATTTTCCAAATTCTACACGAAGCTCCCGGAACAGACGTTTATTTAACGGGCTTCTCATCACGCGTCCTCCTTACCAATCCAGCTCTCTCGCCGGAATCTTCTTCTCATTGCGGTAACTTTTTCTCACCGCACCGTCACGGAGACGAATCACGATGTCCGCCATGTCTTTGATCGCGTCATTGTGTGTGACCATAATGACCGTGTTACCGTACTTCTGGTTGACACGCTCGATCAGCTCCAGAATATCCTTGGACGTGTTATAATCCAAAGCTCCTGTCGGCTCATCGCAGAGCAAAATATCCGGATTTTTGACAATTGCCCTTCCGATTGCCGTTCTCTGCTGCTGCCCGCCCGACAACTGGTTCGGTAACTTTTTCCTGTGTTCATAAAGTCCCAGCGTCTGTAACAATTCATCAACATCCAGCGGTCTGTCACTTAGATAAGCCCCAACCTCAATATTTTCCCGGACAGTCAGATTCGGAATCAGATTGTACATCTGAAACACATAGCCCAGATGCTTTCTCCGATATGCCGTCAGTTTTTTCTCATTCATATCGGCCATGCGCTCACCTCCGATGGAAATGTATCCCGCATCCGCATCATCAATTCCACCGATAATATTTAACAGTGTAGACTTTCCCGAACCAGACGGTCCAAGTAATACACAAATGTCACCCTTCTCTATAGAAAAATCCAACACCCCGCAGCACTTCCACACGGTTCGAATCACTGCCAAAACTCTTTTTCAGATTATTGATCTCAATAAACATATATTGTTTCCTCACTCCCTGTAGTTAGTTTAATGCAACTACATTTTATCACAGAATCAAAACGCAGAAATAGAAAGGCCTGAAAAAGCGGTGCTCCTATTGAGAACTTTTATCAATAATTCAAAAAATGCCTCGGCATTCTTGCTGCGAGGTGCGCGTCATGCAATTGCATGACATACTTCTACTGCGCACCTCTGCAAGTCTACACTCCGTTTCGGTCGGCGCAAAACCATTGTCCACCGGACAATGTGCGCCCTGCCGGAGGCTATATCAGCTTGGAAATTGTAGATGAAAATGATGCAATTTTAAGGGAAATGAAAAAGGGACAGGTTGAAGTTTAATTGGGACGGGGATTTTTTTAAAAACCCCGTCCCCAATTAAATTGTTTTAAATACTTACACATCTTTCATGGTGAGTTGTATTCTTTTTTTCTTTAAGTCTACGCTCATGACTTTGACGTCTACGATGTCTCCTACGCTGACGACTTCTAGTGGATGTTTGATGAATTTTTTGTTTGTCATCTGGGATATGTGTACAAGTCCGTCCTGGTGGACTCCGATGTCTACAAATGCTCCAAAGTCGATTACGTTTCGGACGGTTCCTTTTAAGATCATGCCTTCTTTTAAATCTTTCATTTCCAGGACGTCTGTGCGTAGGATTGGTTTTGGCATCTCGTCTCGTGGGTCGCGTCCTGGTTTTTCCAGTTCTTTTACGATGTCGCGCAGTGTGATTTCTCCGATTTCCAGTTCTTCTGCGAGTTTTTTGTAGTCTTTGATGGTGAGGGATAAGCCTGCCAGTTTACCGGCGCAGATATCTTCGGTGGTAAATCCTTGTTTTTTCAGGAGTTTTTCTGCTGCCTCGTAGCTTTCTGGATGTACGCTTGTTGTGTCCAGTGGATTTTTTCCATTTTGAATGCGTAAGAATCCGGCGCATTGTTCAAATGCTTTTGGTCCTAATTTTGCTACTTTTAAGAGTTGCTTTCTTGTCTCGAATCTTCCTTGTTCTTCCCGATATGCCACAATATTTTTCGCTATGGCTGAGGTAATGCCGGATATGTAGGAAAGCAGTGGTGCGGAAGCTGTGTTCAGGTCTACGCCTACGCGGTTTACACAAGACTCTACGACTCCGGACAATGTATCATTTAACTTTTTCTGGTTCATGTCGTGCTGGTACTGACCGACTCCGATGGATTTCGGATCGATTTTTACTAGTTCTGCCAGCGGGTCCTGCAGTCTTCTTGCGATGGACGCTGCGCTTCTCTGTCCAACATCAAAGTTCGGGAATTCTTCGGTTGCAAGTTTACTTGCAGAATATACGGAAGCTCCCGCCTCATTTACGATGATGTACTGTACTTTCTGTGGAATTTCTTTCAGAAGGTCTACAATGATCATCTCGGACTCGCGTGAAGCTGTTCCGTTTCCAACGGAAATGAGGCTGATATTATATTTTGCAATGAGTTTTTTTAACGTGTCTTTTGCAGCCTGGATTTTCTGTGGTGTCGTCGGTGCTGTAGGGTAAATGACGGTAGTGTCTACAACTTTTCCGGTTGGGTCTACGACAGCCAGTTTGCAGCCGGTACGGAATGCCGGATCCCAGCCAAGAACTGTGTGTCCCACGATTGGAGGCTGCATGAGAAGCTGTTCTAAATTCTTGCCAAATACTTCGATGGCTCCATCTTCTGCTTTTTCGGTCAATTCACCTCGGATTTCGCGCTCGATTGCCGGAGCAATGAGTCGCTTGTAGCCGTCTTCGATTGCTTCTTTGAGAATCTGTGTTGTACTCAGGTTTTCACCATGGATAATTTTCTTTTCCAGATACCGGAGAATGTCTTCCTGCGGTGCCTCGATTTTCACGGTCAGGAATTTTTCTTTCTCGCCACGGTTCAGTGCCAGCGTGCGATATCCAGCCAGACGGTTCACCGGCTCATCGAATTCATAATAATTCTCATAAACAGACTCTGCCTTCTCGTCTTTTGCACTGGAAATGATATGTCCTTTCTGCATCGTCTGCTTCCGGATCCAGCTTCTATAATCCGCCTCATCGGAAATATTCTCAGCGATAATATCTCTGGCACCTTCCAACGCTTCCTGTACATTTGCCACGCCTTTTTCTTCATTTATATATTGCTTTGCAACTTCCTCTAAAGACTCTTTTGTCTTCTGCAGCATGATCAGTGTGGACAAAGGCTCCAGTCCTTTTTCTTTTGCGATGGTCGCGCGAGTCCGTCTCTTTGGCCGATACGGACGATACAGGTCTTCTACAACAACCTGAGTCTGTGCTTCCAGAATCTGCTTTTTCAGTTCTTCAGTAAGTTTTCCCTGCTCTTCGATGGACGCTAATACCTGTTCTTTCTTTTCTTCCAGATTGCGCAGGTAAACGAGTCTTTCATATAATTTACGGAGCTGTTCATCATCCAGCGTTCCGGTTGCTTCTTTTCGATATCTGGCAATAAATGGAATTGTATTTCCCTCGTCGATCAGCTTCACCGCTGCCTCGACCTGCCAGAGTTTCACACCGAGTTCTTCTGTTATCTTCTGATTAATATCCATATATAGTATCCTTTCTCCATTATCGTGATGCCTGTATCAAAAAGCAGCATCATATTGCATTATTATACTCGAACTACTTTTTATTTACAACATTTTCAAAAATCCTTGACACAATCCTTAACGCATCTTCCTATTCTGTATTCCCATTTTGCTGAAATATTTACTGAAACATATTTTCACACTTTGCTGAAATATTGGCTGAAAAACATTTTCGTACTTTTTTTTAGAAAAAGCTTTGTAGAAGCAGTTTGTATAAAAAGTTCCTATAAAAAGTGTGTAAACAGAGTCTGCTCTGTTTTCTTGATAATTTTCTCCTTCTATGTTATACTACGCATAGAATTAAACCGAAGGGATTTTTAAGAAAATGAGTGAAATATTATCGAAGCAGCAACTGAAGTCAAAAGAGACGAAAGCTAAGATTTTCCGGGCTGCAAAACACATTTTGCAGAAGCACGGATATGAAGCGCTCTCTATCAAAAATATCTGTGAAGAAGCAGGTGTGTCGAACGGAAGTTTCTATCATCATTTTAAGACAAAAGATGATCTGCTTTCCTACTATATTGAAGAGCAGCCGAATATTAACCCAGATCTTCTTGATATACCAAAGAGTGCTGATGAAGTTAAATCTGCCATTGTATATGTCTACCTGAATTATGTGCATTATTGCCAGGAACTCGGCGTTGAATTTATGGCGAATTATTATACTCCGAAAAACCAGTCTCTGAACCCATTGATCCGTACCGAACGTCCGTACCCGATCGTGACTGTACACAATTATCTGCAGAAATGTATCGGTGCCGGAATCATTTCCCCGAATCAGGATATTGAGGATATCACGACAGATATTCGTATGATCGTTATTGGAAATGTTTTCGAATGGTGCCTGAAAGAGGGGAACGCAGATTTTGAGGGAAATATGAAACGTTCCCTGGAATCTTATATGAATGGAGTCTTCTAACAACTGATGTTGTACGAAAAATACAAATGTTTCAAAAGCAATTTTTTTCGTGCAGCATCATTTTTTATCATTATGGAATTAACAGTCAGGATGAATTTATTAAAGACAAATATTTTATTGAGAACAAACATTTTATTGGAAATAAGCATTTTATTGGAAATAAGCATTTTATTGGAAATAAGCATTTTGTTGCAGTGAACTTTATTTGCAGACATAAAAAGAACCTTTAAGTGAGCGTTCTTAAAGGTTCTTTCTATTTTAGAAGGGAAATGGCATTTCTTAATGCCAACAATAATATCTTTATGTTTGTATTATAGTCCAGGTTGCAAAAAAAATCCAATTGCTTATTATTATATAGCAGGCAACTTATAGATTTCATCTATATTTTTAAAATACTCTTGTTTTTCTGGTCTAAATGAACTACAACTATCATCGAGATCCCACCTCGAAACAATGATTGAATTCAAGGATTTTCAAATATTAAGCAGGACATTCCGGCAATATAATGATACACTAGAATTATATCAGCTGGGAGATGACTCCCACCTCTATAGGGTGGTGAGAAACAAGCTGGTATCAGTGGTGGGAGTCAATCTCCCAGCTGATATAGCCTCCGGCAGGGCGCACATTGTCCGGTGGACAATGGTTTTGCGCCGACCGAAACGGAGTGTAGACTTGCAGCGGTGCGCAGTAGAGTATGTCATGCAATTGCATGACGCGCACCTCGCAGCAAGAATGCCGAGGCATTCTTGAATTCAATCACAAAAGATTAGGTGGAGGAACGACTATGTATGCATTTATCGTAAATCCGAATTCCAGATCCGGCCTCGGCCTTAAGATCTGGGAACAATTAGAACTTATATTAAAAGAAAGACATATCGATTATCAGATTTATTTCACCAGACGTCCAGGACACGGTGCCAGGCTTGCTGCGCAAATCTGTGACACCGATGCTCACACGCTGGTCGTTCTTGGCGGAGATGGCACTATCGGCGAAGTTGTTGACGGAATTCGTGATCTCACAAAGCTGACCCTGGCTTATATCCCGATTGGCTCTGGAAATGATTTTGCCAGGTCTATGAAGCTGACAAAAGATCCGACGAAAGCCCTCTTACATATCTTAAATCCTACAGACTACGCGTACATTAATGTGGGGCTTTTGAAAACACCACAAATAGAGAGACGCTACGCCGTCAGTTCCGGAATCGGTTTTGATGCAGATGTGTGCTACCACAATAATCTGTCTTCGAAACTGAAGCATTTCCTGAATAAATGTAAACTTGGGAAGCTTTCCTATACTGCCATTGCGCTCCATTTGCTTTTGACTTCCAATCCAAAATCCATGCGGATTACACTGGATGATCAAAAGCCGATTACATTTCCAAAAGTGTATTTTATTGCAGCTATGAACCAGAGATACGAGGGCGGTGGCTTTGAATTCTGTCCGAAAGCGGATCCCAAAGACGATCTGCTGGATATTGTTGTCGTGTCTGGCTTAAGCAAATTCAAGATTCTTTGCCTGCTGCCGACCGCATATAAGGGAAAGCACACGAGATTTAAAGGAATCTATACCTACCAGTGCAAAAGTGCTAAAATTGAAAGCGTACAGGTTCTGCCTGTACACACGGATGGTGAGGCTGATCTTCGCTCCGACACCGCTACATTTGCATTGGAGCCGGACCGGATCCGATTCATCCGCTCTTAATGATATGAAACAATAAAGGAGGCATTTTTTCATGCATGTTGTCATCATACTGTTGATTCTTTTCATATTATTATATTGTTTTGCGATTTTCCCGGAAATGTCCAGACAAAAGCGCATGAAAGCATTTCATGGAATTATGTTCGCCCACAGAGGGCTTCACAGTAAGACTCACGGAATTCCGGAAAATTCCATGTCAGCTTTTCGCGCCGCAATTCAAAAAAATTACGGAATTGAGCTAGATCTTCATCTGACACACGACGGTGAGTTGGTCGTCTTCCACGACGATGACCTGAAACGTGTCTGCGGACGGCCGGAACGTCCGGAGGATCTGACTGCTGCGGAGCTGACAAAATGTACGCTTCTTGGTACGAAAGAACATATCCCGCTGTTTCGCGATGTGCTTGCACTCGTAAATGACCAGGTTCCACTCCTTGTAGAGTTAAAAATTCCGGAACGAAACATGCAGATTTGCCAAAAAGCATACGAAATGCTACGCTCTTACCACGGTGCATTTCTTCTTGAATCCTTTAATTCCGAAGGTCTGTACTGGTTCCGGAAAAATGCTCCGGAAGTCCTAAGAGGACAATTATCTTCCAGACTGACAAAGGAGAAATCCGATGTATCCTGGTTTTTACGGTTCTTTGTGGAAAATCTGTGGTGTAATTTTCTTGGACGCCCGGACTTTATTGCTTATAAATTGACTGACCTGCCCAAACTCACGGTGACATTGCTGCGCATTTTCTCCGGAACAACCATCGCAGTGTGGACACTTCGCACAAAAGACGCTATCCACGAGGGGAAACAGGAATACGATATTCAGATTTTTGAAAATCCGGTAAAATTTATTAACAAATAGTGAACTTTCTTGTTGCACAGATGATTTCATGTTATAATCCGTTTGAAACAAAAGAACATAACCTGATTAAGATTTATCCGTTTGAAACAAAAGAACGTAACCTGATTAAGATTTATTCGTTTGAAAAGGGGATTCATATGAAAGCGATATCCAAAATGAAATCGTTGATTCTGAAGTACCGGCATGCATGGGTTCTGTTATATGGTCTGATTTATATGCCATGGTTCTGCTACCTGGAAAAGCGTCAGACAATCCACTATCTCATCCACTCACCACTGGATGAGTATATCCCATTTGTCGAGTACTTTATTATTCCATACTTATTATGGTTCGTATTTCTCGCCGTAACCGGTGCATACTTTTTCTTTACGAACCGCAGAGACTTTTACCGGCTGGCAGCATTTCTGTGCAGCGGTATGACCATTTTCCTCATTGTCTGTACCATTTTCCCAAATGGGCTGAACCTGCGTCCGGTCACATTTCCACGGGAAAATATCTTCACGGATTTAGTGCGAATGATATATTTAGTGGATACCCCGACCAATGTGCTGCCGAGTATTCACGTTTATAACTCCATCGGAGCTATGGCAGCAATTGCCCACAGCACATCCCTGAAAAAGCACCGCGGAGTTCAGATTGGTTCCTATGTACTTGGAATTTTGATTATTTTCTCTACAGTATTTTTGAAGCAGCATTCCATCACAGATGTGATTGCTGCCCTCGCAATGGCATGTATGATTTATCCATTTGTATATGCAACGCAGGAAAAGAAAGAGACAAAACTTTCACAGCAATTGATTTAATATTTGGTTAAAACTGGAGATGTCTCCTGTTTGATATACACACGAAAGAAGGGGTAGAATAAATATGAGAGCAGAATTTACAGATGATCTGATTACCGGAAACGAATTAATCGATTCACAGCACGAAGAATTAATCGGTCGAATCAACAAACTCCTCGACAGTTGTGAAGCAGGCGAAGGAAAAATAAGTGCAATAAAGATGTTAGACTACCTTGCCAAGTACACAGACACACACTTTGGTGATGAAGAAGCGCTTCAGAAAGAAGTCTGTTATCCGGATTACGACAAACACCATGCAAAACACGAAGAATTCAAACAGACGATTCAAGAGTTGAATGAGATGCTCCAGGAAGAAGAAGGTCCTTCCGATGCATTCGTTCAGAAGGTAGAAGAACATGTAGTAAAGTGGTTCTACCGCCACATCAGCAGTTTTGACCGTTCCGTTGCAGAATATATTAATATGCGCGAAAACGGTGGAAGATTATAATCAGGATTTATACATGGATCTTAAATATATGTAACCTCAAATCGTATTCCTTGAAAAAGGAATACGATTTTTTTGTACAATTAAGACAATTTTAATTGGGACAGGTTAAATTTTAATTGGGGACGGGGTTTTTTTGAAAAAACCCCGTCCCCAATTAAAATTATATCAATTTTCATATACTTTTCGAACGCTGACGGGATAGGATACTCTTTTTGAATTTCTTCTGGGTGAATGAAAAGATATTTCTTGTTGTTTGTTTTTTCCAATTCGTCTACGCGTATATCATATCCGATCATCTGCCATTCGATGTGGCTGAAAATGTGTTTTGCTGCGGGCAATTTTTTTATGTGAATCGGCATGAGTCCAATCTCTTTGCAATACTGTGTTATCTCTTTTTTGTTCAAGTGTTCTTCTATGTTCGGGAGTTCGTAAAGTCCTGCCAGAAGCCCTTTTGCTGGTCGTTTGCAAATAGCAATCTTATCTTCATCTCGCAAGATGAACACTGTCTTTTTTTCGATTCGTCTTGCTTTTGCTTTTTCTTTTACTGGAAGTTCCTGGATTTTCCCTTGTATTCTTGCCTGGCAAAATAGTGCTGCCGGACATTCTTCGCATTTGGGTTCTCCATTTGGAACGCACACAATTGCGCCGAGTTCAATGAGTCCCTGGTTAAAATCTCCTGCGCAATCTTTTGGAATAATTTTTTTAAGTTTTTCTTCGATTTGTTTTCTTGTGCTTTGCTTCATGATGTCGCTGTCGTCTGCAGTGATTCTTGTTATAACGCGCAGAACGTTGCCGTCTACCGCCGGATGCGGAAGTCCGAAGGAAAATGAACTAATTGCTCCGGCAGTGTAATTGCCAATGCCGGTGAGTGACTGAATTTCTTCATATGTCTTTGGAAATGTCCCATTGTAATCTGCCATGATCTGTCTGGCTGCTTTTTGCATATTCCGGACACGATTGTAATATCCAAGGCCTTCCCATAATTTTAAGAGCTTGTCTTCTTCAATATTTGCCAGAGCATTTACATTCGGAAGTGCTTCCATGAACCTTGCATAATAGCGCTTTACTGCTTCTACTCGTGTCTGCTGAAGCATTATTTCTGAAACCCAGATTCGATATGGGTCCGTGGTGTGACGCCATGGAAGATCTCTTCGTGCTTTTTGATACCATGGTACCAGCACCTGGCTCAGTTCATACAATTCCGGGTTTTCTAATATTACCGGGACTGGATCTTGTATCCGGATTTCATCTTCTCTGACCGAACAATCGTAAGCAACTACATGTACTCCGGCTTCTGCTGCCTCTTTAAGTGCTTCTTTAAATTCCGGATGTGTGTCCATGTTCGGCGTAAAATAACGCACGCCAGACATTTGTATTACAAAAAAACACATAGCATTCGTAACCTTCTTTTAATGCTTCTTTTAGTTCATGGACATGCTTTACCGCGCGCTCGCTTGGGGCATCCGGAAATCGCACAACACCATTTTCTTCTAATGTTACACCTTTGACTTCAATCAAAATTTTTCGATCCTGGGCTTCTACATAGAGATCGATCCTTGATTTTCCATATGTGTACTCCGGCTGAATTTTTGTGATACCATGGATTCGATCACTCTGGTTGTGCAGATTGTGATTCCATTTTTCCTGTTCCAGCCATTCTTTTACGATTTTATTGGGAATCTGGGAGTCCATATTAATCAGCCTATCCCCTTTTCTTACAGCAATCAAATCCCAGCGCGTCTTACGTTTTTTCCCAATATTCGTAGATTTTGAACTAACCGCCACCTGCATTTCACCTTGTAAAAATTCATTATCTGACAACCAGTCTTCGGCTTCCTGCTGGCTGTCCTGGACATAGACTTCTGCCCCTGGTACCAGCAGTTCCGCACATCGTCCGGTATTCTTTACATGAACTGTCTCTTCTGCGCCTTCAATCTCTATTTTTGCAATAAATCGGTTCGGACGGCTGATAAAATGTCCTACTCGGATATTCTGATATTTCATATATTTCCCTTTCCCAATTATTTCCTGGAAGTAGCACTTTCCAATTACTTCCTGAAAGTAGCATTTCCCAAATATTATCCTGGAAGTAGCATTTCCCAATTATTTCCTGGAAGTAGCATTTCCCAATTATTTCCTGGAAGTAGCACTTTCCCAAAAGAAAGCCTGAGTATATTAACTCAGACTTCCTTCATTCGTACGATTTTCTTTCTCTTCCTGCTCCAGGACACACGTCTGGATTGCCTCGTTGAGTGACAACATCTTGTCATCTAACGAAGATACCATCTCCGCACATTCCCGCAACTCCCGGCTGATGTAATCCGGTGCATTTCCCTCAAATTTATAATATATCTTATGTTCCAGACTTGCCCAGAAATCCATGGCAATGGTCCGAATCTGTATCTCAACTTTTGTATCAACAACACTGTCAGACAAGAAAATCGGCACAGACACCAGCATATGATAACTCTTATATCCACTTTCTTTCGGGTTCTTGATATAATCTTTGATGGACAGAACCTTCAAGTCGCTCTGATTACCAATCATCTCTGCAAGACGATAAATGTCTGATGTAAAGGAACAAATGAGCCGCACACCTGCAATATCGTTGATATACTTTACCATATTCTCTATGGAAGTCTCATATCCGTAACGTTTCAGTTTCTTTACGATACTCTCTGCTGTCTTTACTCTTGTCTTAATATGTTCAATCGGATTATACTGATGAACATGTTGAAATTCATCATTCAATATCTCCAGTTTTGTTCCGACTTCTTTTAATGCCGACTGGTATAAGAACATAACCGTTTTCCAACTATCGACATCTTCATAATTCTTTATTACACGCTCCATATCTCACTTCTCCTCTCCATATTGAAGAGAAAAATTCGTACTTGTTTATTATAACACACTCCACTTCACTTGTGGGTCTGTTCACGAAAACTTAATAAATGATATTCGGGGCTGAAGACTCCCCTCTATGATATCCACTGATTTTTCTTAATATTCAATTCCTTCTCTTGCTGTAATTCCCTGATCATATGGATGTTTGACTTTTCGGATCTCGGTTACATAATCAGCAAGCTCCAGCACTTTATCTGAGACAACATGACCGGTCAGCACTATTTCCAGACCACGTGGTTTGTGCTCCAGAAACTCTACCAGCTTTTCTTCACTTAATACGCCCAGCTGCACTGCACATAATATTTCGTCCAGTACCAGTACATCAAATGGACCGCAAAATTTTATAATCTCATCTAGTGCTTTATTGTTATAATGCTTTAATCTTGCTTTTTCATCTGCATTCATCTTGCTAACGAACTTCACACGATCTTTTCCCGGCAGACAGGTCACATTCGGGATCTGCTCCAAAATAACACGTTCACTGGAAGAGTTGTCTTTTAAAAACTGGAACATCAGAACATCCAGACCACTTCCTGCCGCACGCAGCACTAATCCCATAGCTGCTGTCGTTTTTCCTTTTCCGTCTCCGTAATATACATGTATCCTTCCAGTTCCTATCATCTACAATTCTCCATTTCTTATTTCAAATTTGCCATAAATAATTCGTAAAAATCATCTTCTCCGGCAAGCATTGGTGAATTTTCTCCCCCCACCATTCGTACTTCTTTTCATAGCTGCATGGAATTCCTCTCCTGCGCAAATAATATCCATTTCATAAATTTCATATCCCAGCTCCTGACAGACTCTGCAAAATGCACTAAGCGGTTCTTTTTCCTTCTTTGTGTTCTTAAGCCGTTCCTTAAGTTCTGGTTCTTTTAACGCCCGGTTCTGTAATTCATCTAACACATCTATTACATTTGCCATATTATTTCACATCCACTTTCTTACAAATGTCCTGAAGGCAGCATTTATCGCAATAAGGTTTTGTTCTGGCTGTACATACTTCTCTTCCATGGTTAACCAGTCTGTGGCAGAAGCTGTTTCCTTCTTCTGGTGGTATAATCTTCCACAATGCCATCTCTACTTTTTTCGGATCTTTCATCTTGTCTACAAGTCCGATTCGATTACATAATCTGATGCAATGCGTATCTGTAACAATTGCCGGCTTGCCGAACACATCCCCCATGATCAGATTCGCGCTCTTTCTTCCCACTCCCGGGAGCTTTAATAATTTGTCAAAATCATCTGGGACTTTTCCATTATATTCATCCCGAAGTATCTTCATGCATGCGCTGATGTCTCTTGCTTTACTTTTTCCAAGTCCACACGGTCTTACGATCTCTTCTATCTCCTCCACCGGCGCATCTGCAAGTGCATTTACATCTGGAAATTTTGCATAGAGATCTTCTACAACTACATTGACCCTCGCATCTGTACACTGGGCTGCCAGACGTACACTGACAAGAAGCTTCCAGGCTTCATCATAATCTAATGTACAATCCGCATCCGGATATTCTTCTTTCAGGCGACGGATTACTTCCAGAGCTAGTTCTTTTTTTCGCATGCTAATCTCTCCTTCTATCAGTCTGACAATAGAACAACTTTTGTTCAAAAATGCCTCGGATTTTTTTGCTCGCCATCTGCAAAGGCGAGAGCCATCTCATATCTGATATAATAACACACTTTCCGACATGACAAAAGCAGATAACACTAAGTTACCTGCTTTTTGTTGCCAAGCATACGACAAAAAGGTCCGGTGGACCTTTTTTAGTCTGCAAATGCTACTCTTTTATGTTCGTAGTATCCTTAAATCATCTCAAGGAATGCTGCGATTCGTGTATCAAGCTGTCCTACATCTGCCTGTGAATAATCTGTCTCGATATGAATATAAGGAAGTCCTTTTTCTTTTACACGCTTCTCGATGCTCTTTGCCTCAATGTTATATGTATGACAGGCCTGAAGGGTCATCTCAACAACTCCTTCTACCTGATACTCGTCAAGCAATCTTTCCAACAATTCATAACGATTCGTGTCTGGAGTCATGACAGAACAGCCAATTGCCAGATAACGTTCTGCTATTGCCTGATAAATGTCTTCTGCATCTTCATCGATCAGGCGATCCACTGACTTCGCACCGCCACAGTTCTCATATACAACGACATTTCCACCATTTTCTTCAATTGCTTTTACAACCTTCATCGGAGCACCGCTGCTTGGGCAGCCTGTCAGGAGAATTCTCTTTCGTCTCTCTGGCTTTTCTCCTTCTTCGTATTCTTTCATGATTTTTTCTGTCAGTGCATCGATTTCTGCCGGCATTGCTTCTTTATCAAATTTGAACTGGCTTCCATAAAGAACATTAAAAAGCTTGGAACCTTCCATTGGCGCCGGATCATTTTTCATTGTTTCATAAAACCTGCGAAGTGCCAGCCGTCCCTGATTGGATACATGAACCGCATGACGGATCTGTTCTTCTGTGATTGTTGTGTTAAATGTCTCTTCAAGGTATTCTTTGAATCGTATAATCTCTTTTTTCCAAAGCTCTAGTGCTGCTTCATTCTGAGTATTTGGAAGTTCCATAATGTACACATTTTTAAACTCTTTCATTAACTCGTACATTTTTTTCTTTCCATCACAAGTTGTTTCCCCGACAACCACATCTGAAAAATAGAAAAATGGACATTTGTCAGATACAGCAAAACCATAACTTGCTTTTACCATCGGACAAAGGTTCTTTGGAAGATCTTTTTCTGCAATCGGGATTGTCTCATCAGATGTGGAACAAAGTCCGACTGTTACAGCTCCCATAGCCATGGCAATCTCCTGTGGAAAATATGTACAATACGCGCCAATTACTGGAATGCCCTTATCCTTTACCTCTTTCATGACCAAAAATGATTTCTGCCTCTGCTCTGCAAATTCTTCAAAAATCTCAGGCAACTCTTTTACTAACTCCATATTACTTCCTCCTTAAGTTTTCATTTCCCCACCGTATAACTATGCACGGGAAATTATATCGTATCTCAATATGATTTTTATTGTAGTCTTTTTATTAATATCAGACAAATTGGTATTTATAATATATTCATCGAGATATTTTATTTATCTATAGTTTCAAGAGATCTTACCAGGTGCAAGAACCTTTACTAGCTGCAAAAGTCCTTACGCATTGAATACATATTTATCCAGTCTGTCAAATGCTTCTCTCACTCTGGAATTCGGCAGTGCGAGGTTCATACGAATATACCACTCTCCATGAAATGCTTTTCCACTCTGCCAGAACACTCCTGCCTCATAGCCCATTTTCAACAGTTCCTCTGCAGTTTTTCCATGAGCCTTGCACCACTCTTCACAGTCAATGAAAAGCATATATGTTCCCTGTGGTCTAGATACATGCACACCTTCGAAATGCTCGTCAATATAATCGCAGGCATATGCCACATTTTCTCCGATGACCTGTCTGAGTTCGTCCACCCACTCGCAGCCTTCCGGTTTATATGCACCGATCAGCGCATACATAGACAGCACATTCATCGAATTATAGTGACACAGAGAGGATTCTTTTATAATGCGCTCCCTGAGTGTCCGATTATAAATGATATGATAACTGCCAATCAGTCCTGCCAGATTAAATGTCTTGGATGGCGCATAGAGTGCTACTGTACGGTTCTTTGCATCTTCTGAAACAGACTGCGTCGGAATATGCTGATGTCCGTCCAGAATAATGTCAGACCAAATTTCATCAGAAATAACTGTCACATCGTATTTTGCATAAAGTTCCATTGCTTTTTCAATCTCCCAGCGCTCCCAGACACGTCCGGTCGGATTATGCGGTGAGCAGAAAATAGCTGCATGAATTTTATTTTTCACGATTTTTTCTTCCATATCTTCAAAATCCATGCGCCAGATTCCCTCTTCATCTTTTTTCAGATTGCTGTGCACAATGTGATATCCGTTGTTGTTGAGCGTTCCCGTAAATCCAATATATGTCGGTGCATGAACAAGCACATGATCTCCCTGTGAACAAAGTACATGTAGTGCACTTGCTACGCCCCCAAGAACACCATTTTCATAGCCGATATGCTCTTTTTCAAGTCCTGTTACATGATTTCTCGTCTCATGCCATCCGATGATGCTGTCAAAATATTCATCTCTTGTCTTAAAATATCCGTAAGTCGGATGTTTTGCTCTCTCGATAATTGCCTCAGTGATCGTCGGTAAAGCCGGGAAGTTCATATCCGCAATCCACATTGGAATCATGTCAAGACCGTCTCTTACCTGAATCGGATTGTTCGGACCAAGAAGATTTGGTAATACATCTACCGCGATCGCATCCTTTCCTTTTCTGTCAATAATACTCGTAAAATCGTGTTATTCTACTTTATTCCTCTCCTGTCTCATACTTGTTTTAATATTGAAAAAAACCATTTATGGAAAAATTATAACATCTATCTTATTCATCGTATAGATGACATGCCACCCAGTGGTCTTTGGAAATCTCTTTTAATTCCGGGCATGTTTCATGGCAAATGTCCATACTTTTGCTGCAACGTCCACAAAAACGGCATCCTTTTGGCGGATTGACCGGACTTGGAACATCTCCTTGAAGGAAAATTCTCATTTTTTGTTTTTGCCACATCCGGATCTGCAATCGGCACTGCGGATAACAATGCTTCAGTATATGGATGATATGGATTCTTATAAAGATCTGCTGCCGAAGACATTTCTACCATATTTCCAAGGTACATCACTCCAATTTTGTCAGAAATGTGTTTTACCATAGACAAGTCATGTGCTATGAACAACATTGTCAGATTCCGTTCTTCTTTCAGCCGTTCCAAAAGATTTACAATCTGTGCTTGAATGGATACATCCAATGCTGAAATGGGTTCGTCGCAAAATAAGAATTCCGGTTCTACAGACAATGCTCTTGCTATTCCAATCCGCTGTCTCTGACCTCCAGAGAATTCATGCACATTACGGTTGGCATGTTCTGCACTAAGTCCTACCATTTCCAAAAGTTCCATAACTTTCTTTTCTTCTTCCGACTGATTAGATACCAGCTTATGTATCCGCATTCCTTCTGCAATAATATCGTATACTTTCTGATGCGGATCCAGTGACGCATATGGATCTTGAAAAATCATCTGAACTTTACTTGTAAGTTCAAAGCGCTCTTTTTTACTCATTTTATGAATATTTTTGCCTTGATACAAGACTTCGCCGGACTGTGGCTCATACATTCCAATACAGGTCTTGCCACATGTTGTTTTCCCACAACCCGATTCTCCAACAATTCCTAATGTTTCTCCTCTTTGAATCTGAAATGAGACATGATCCACAGCCTTTAACACTCCCTTATGCTTCACAGGGAAATATTTGCACAGGTTCCGTACTTCCAGCTCTATTTCTTTTGCAGAATCACTACTCATCTGTCTTTCCTCCTATTTCATACGGCAGTCCTGACCTGTCTGCATTTTCGTGCATCAGCCAGCAGCTGATTTCATGCTCTTTTTCCAGCTGCGTTTTCGGCGGCTCGTATTCTTCACATATCTTCATTGCATACGGACATCTTGCGCAAAATCCACAGCCTTTCGGCGGATTGGTCATATCCGGTATGCTTCCTTCAATTGCGATCAGTTTACTGTCTTCTTCATAATCAATTCTTGGAACAGAATTCAGAAGTGCCCATGTATATGGATGCTGCGGGTGATAGAACAGTTCTCTGCAAGGAGCTTTTTCTACAATCTTTCCCGCGTACATTACAATAATTTCATCTGCAATATCTGCCACCACACCCATGTCATGAGTAATCATGAGAATTGACATCTTTGTTTCTTCCTGCAGTTCCTTCATCAACTCCAGAATCTGTGCCTGAATCGTAACATCCAAAGCGGTTGTCGGTTCATCTGCAATCAAAAGTTCTGGTTTTGTAATCATTGCCATAGCAATCATCACTCTCTGCCGCATTCCTCCAGACAGTTCATGTGGATATTTATTCATGCATGTCTCTGGATCAGGAATTCCTACCTTTGCCAGCATCTTGACCGCTTTCGTCCACATTTCCTGTTTATTTTCCTTTTGATGATTTTTTAAGTTCTCTATAATCTGTTTGCCAATTGATTTTGTCGGATTCAGAGAAACCAGGGCATCCTGAAAAATCATAGAACAGTCTTTCCCTCGGAAATCATTCCATTCTTTTTTACTATTATTCAGTATATCTTTTCCCCTAAATAATACCACACTTCCATTTTTTACCTTTCCCGGCTTATCAATCAGACCTAATAACGTCTTGGCTGTTACAGATTTCCCACAGCCCGATTCTCCAACCAGCGCAACTGTCTTTCCTTCACAAATGTTAAACGAAATTCCTCTTACCGCCTGCACTTCTCCAGCATATGTATAATATGATACTGATAAATCTTTTACTTCTACTAATGATTTCATTCCTGTCTCCTACTTCACAATCTTAGGTTCCAATGCTGTTCTAAGCACATCTCCTAACAGGTTAAAACTCAACACTGTAAATAATATCAGAACTCCTGGATAAATTGCCAGCATTGGGGTATCCATAATATGAGACTGTGCTCCCTGTAACATGCTTCCCCAGGACGCCTGCGGAATCTGCACTCCCAGTCCTAAAAAGCTCAAAGAGGATTCCGTTAAGATTGCATTTGCAACGCCAAGACTTGCAGCAACTGTAACAGGTCCCATAATATTCGGAACAATATGTTTCACTGCAATCAGAATATTTCCAGCCCCCAGATTCTTTGAAGCAACTACAAAATCTCTTTCTTTTAAGGACATGGTCTCCGCTCTTGTAATTCTGGCAACCGATGCCCATGAAAACAGACTCAGGACTAATATCAGTGTCACAAGACCCGGACTTAACATAGTATTTAATACAATCATTAAAAGCATACTTGGGAGCGCAAGAAATATATCTGTAAAACGCATCATCAGAATATCTAGTTTTCCACCTACATATCCAGAAATGACACCAATTGCTGTTCCAAGTATCACAGTTACGATCATTGCTGAGAAACCAACTGTAAGTGACACTCTTCCTCCGTATAATGCCCTTGTAAAGTAATCTCTGCCATAGTCATCTGTTCCAAACCAGTGTGCAGATGACGGTCCTTCTAATTTGTGCGTAACATCAATTACATTCGGATCATACGGGCTTAATGGTGCCAGAAATGATGCAATGATAATCACACATAAAATCACCAGGCAGATAACCGCAATCTTATTGCTTAACAGTTCTTTTTTAATATCTCTCCATACACTGTGACGAGCTACACTCACTTCTTCTTTATACTTTTATTTGTCCTGACAAATAAATCATCGGTATATTCCAGTTTATTTTCCATTTGCATCATCTATCCCCCGTTTGATTCTCGGATCTACTACAGCATAAAGAACATCTGCCACAAAATTTCCTATTACAAGAATGCAGCCGGACATCATGACATATGCCATAATCATCGGATAATCTCTGGAACCAATTGCACTCATTGCCAAGGTTCCGATTCCAGGCCAGCCAAATATGGTTTCTATAATAAATGATCCACATACTAAAGATGCCATATTCATTCCCAATAAAGTAATAATCGGCAACAATGTATTTTTCATCACATGATTGAATAAAATCTTCATATCCGATGTTCCTTTTGCTCTTGCTGTCACAACGTATTCTTCACTCAACTGACCAACTGTGTTTGCTCGCACGTAGCGGATGAAAACTGCCAGATTACCAAGACTTAACGTAATACACGGCATTATCATGTGCTTTACAGTATCCCCCAGAGATGTCATTCCCGCAGAATGCATACCTGAAGATGGCAGTATGTGAAGCTTTGCTGTAAAGAAAATGATCAATAGCATTCCAAGCCAGAACGATGGTACGGACATTCCTATATAGGAAATGCTGCTGATAAAATTATCAATCCATGTATTTTCTTCCGCCCCTGCCACCAGTCCAAGCGGAATAGCCAAAATCAATGACAACAACAATGCCGCTCCCATCAGTTGTATTGTTGCCGGAAGGCGGTTCATAATCTGTGGTGCTACTGAATTTTTATTTGCAAGCGATACACCAAAATCACCCTGAACTGCACGTTTCGCCCACTCTGTATACTGTTCCATCATACTTCTGTCTAATCCAAGATCTTTTCTTACCTGTTCTTTCTGTTCATCCGTCATATCCTGAGTAATGTACATGGAAGAAACATCTCCTGGTGCAAAATAATGATTCCAAAGAAAAAAGGAAATCAATACTAATACAATCAGTAATTGAGCTATCTTTTTTGCACAATATTTTAACATTTCTAATCCTTTCTTTCACTTCATATGTTGATAAGGCAGATATTGTTCGAATATCTGCCTTATCTTCTTTACTCGAATTTGTAATTATTTCAACATTAATTATTTGACTGAAATTTCCAGATAATCATTAAATTCCGGAATAATCTTACATGTATCCAGCCCTGTTACATTTTTCTTAGATACCATAATATAATTGGTATATGTTAATGGATACTGATAGTACTCATCTAATGTCTTTTGCTGAAGATCTTTTGCTAATGTCTTTGCTTCATCCTGATCTACTGTTGCATTGATCTGCTGTGCCAGTGTTTTAATTTCGTCACTGTATCCAAATGAACTGTTGAAATAAGAGAGGGACTGTCCAAGATCTGTTCCTCTTTCAGAATCCCAACCGTTGGAAGCTAAATCCCAGCTTGTATCTTTCTCACCGCTTCCATACCACATATAGAAGAAGCTCTTAAAGAATGTCGTTGAATCTGCTCCCTGTACATTTACCTTTACACCAATCTTCTCTAACTGCTGCTGAACAACCGTTGCAACTGCCTCCATGTTAGCACGGTCTGAATTAAACTTATAGTTGATTGTCTTTCCTGTAAGTCCGGAAGACTCTGCAAGTTTCTTCGCTGTCTCAATATCCTGGCTGTAACCTTTACAGTCTTTATCATAGAAGCTCTGATCCGGTGTCATCAGACTATTAGCTGGCTGTGCAAGCTCATCTGTACCATATGCTGCATCAATAATCTCCTGAGCATCTAATGCTAAGAAAATTGCTTTTCTCTCATCATCTGTTAAATTTGATGCAGGATTGATCTGCAGATAGTTTAAGCGTGCTTCAGATAACTCATATAATGTATACTCATCAGATGCTTTTTTATATTTTTCAAGCTGATCTGCTGTTGTTACACGCATATAAGAAATCTCATCATTTTCAAGTGCGATATCACTGGTGCTTCCGGAACCAATTGTCTTCATAATGATTTTCTTAACAGACGGTGTTCCTCTGTAATAATCATCTCTTGCTGTAAATACAATATTATCATCGTTGATTTCTGATACTACATATGCTCCTGAACTTGCAAATCCAGGCTGTTTAAAATAATCACTATCATTTACTTTTGTAGCATCTCCGTCAAATGCATGTGATGGAAGTACGCACATCTGATCCAGCGTTCTTACATATGTTGCATATGGCATTGGTAACTGAATTTTTAAAGTCTTATCATCTACTTTTTCAAAAATTGATCTGCTGTCCTGCAATAGTGTTTGCAGATGAATTTCCATTCGAACTTACACCTGCATAATCGATTGTAAATAAGATGTCATCTACGGTAATCGGCTCTCCGTCACTCCAGTTTGCATCTTCATTTAAATGAAGTGTATATTCTTTTCCATCATCTGAAACTTTCAGACTGTCTGCCAGATAATATTCAATACCATCGGCTGTTTCAGCCAGCAATCGGTCTGATACAGGTCTTGTTTTAGTAACCTGATCATCACTCTTTGTACTTGGCTGTAATGATGCCGGCATAGATGTGATTGGCTGAATAAACACGCTTTCTTTATCATTCGTACTTTCAGTTTTCGTATCACTACTCGTACCACTTGCTTCTTTTCCAGAATTTCCACATCCTGTAGCAAGAGCCGCTACCATAGCAAGGCTCAAAAAGTACTGCTACTACTCTTCTTTTCATTTTTTGACTCTTCCTCCTGTTTGTTCTGAATTATATTTCATAACGGATATATGAAATATTTATTTCTGAAAAAGGTAACACTTTCTAATTTTACGTCGCAAATAAATATTTTTTCATGCATTTTTTTGATTTATTTTTTTGGACC
>ENA-OPZZ01000473-OPZZ01000473.1-human-gut-metagenome-genome-assembly--contig:-NODE-473-length-31840-cov-4.047362_pt1 | contig 31840 bp, 31 predicted proteins | sample MGYA00242487_ERZ504511 | MGnify/ENA primary metagenome ERZ504511 (study PRJEB26092, sample SAMD00036241) | human gut metagenome | host: Homo sapiens | study: EMG produced TPA metagenomics assembly of... | reverse complement strand
TTATCTCATCTCTTTTTGTTTGTCAAGCACTTTTTTAAGTTTTTTTCAAACATTTTTGAGTTAAGATTTTGTTGTCGCTTCGTTGACGACTTGGATACTTTATCATATCTTCTGTCTTTTGTCAACTACTTTTTTATTTTTCTGAAAGCAGATGTATTTATCTGTTTCTTAAAAACAATTCGTTCCTAACAACTCTGATAGAATAGCATTTTTTCCATTACCTGTCAACATATTTTTTACATAAATTTCATTTTTTTCTAAAAAACGTATTTTTGCGCCAAAAACCGCATTTCACAGACATGTCACCACCTGTATCCTGGTGCTTTTCCGTCTGCAAAATGCGGTTTCTTTTATCCACCATAAAATATTCCTGTAAAAATACGGATAAAAATATTTTTATCATAAAGAAAATCCAGTACTGTATCGCCCCGGATCAGTCCCAGGCCTTTTTGCCCTATTTCCGTGTTGCATAAAATCGTAAGTACCAGCATTCCGACCCATACAAAAACAATACACTTCATGCCTCCTACTACGGCGCCGGCTATTTTGTTAATCCCGCGAATGACCGGCAGTCTTGCCAGGAGATCCATGGCATACGCCAGCACATGGATCAGGATTGAGGAAAGTATGTATGATACCAAAAAAGAAAGGCAGTTCACTGCTACATTGGCCAGATATCCGGAAATATACCCTGCAAATGTATTAACCGCCAGATATTGATACACCAATGCCGTATTATTTTCTGTTATTCCCTTCTGGAGGAGATCCGGAATATCCATACTGCTAATCAACGCCTTCTGTTCCTCCTCATCCATGGTTTCTTTTCCATCTGCCAGAGAATCCACAAATGATCCGCTGGCAGTCTGGATTTTTTTCATAAACAGACGTATTCTCACGTATGAACTGATTCACATAAGGATTGATCAGCCATACCAGAGCAACGGAGATCAGAACAAGCAATGCAGATACTACTTCTTTTACAAAGCCATGCCTGTATCCATCCACCATGGAAAAGGCAAGCAGGACCAGCACAGCCAGTCCAAGCCATGTCCAGTTCATATCTGCCCCCTTAACTGAATTTTATGGTGCTGACGCCTGTATCCAGTACCATAAGATATTTATTCCATCCGATCTTAAAGAAATCTCGGATCGTTCCATCTACATTTCCGGCATATTTCTGTACACCACGGCTGTTCATCACGCAGATCTGCGAGCTGTTATACATGATGATATTATCTCCGCTCATTTTTATAGTCGTATATGGAATATTGAAATTTTTACGGAATTTCAGCTGTCCGCTCATATTATAGACTTCCATTGTATACAGATCATCTTTATTATTGTTTTTAAATACCAGGCCAATCCTGTCATCACTGAAAAATGTACTTACGATCTCCTGTTTTACATTGACTGTTTTGCTTTCTTTGGGGATCTGATTTCCCTGATAAGTAGAAAATCCGTCATCTCGCAAAGCAATATACTTACTGTCACTGATACATTCCACCTGCGGGATCACTACATTCTCATAGGTATAACCACTTACGATCCGATCATCCTCATTCTGTCCTACATCCCCATAATTATAAAATGCCACATAGCTGGTAGTCTTGCTTCCATCAACATACTGGAATGTTACCATCATCACTCCGTTATCAGACACTGCTACATCCATGGGATATCCCGGATCATCGATCTTAGTTAGATTTTCCGCGACCAGACTGCCATCCGGATTATAAAAATTGATCCAGGTATTATCATCATTGTCCAGGATCACGGCAACCATTCCATTCGATGCGATCCGCACTTTTACAATAGAATAAGACGTTGTTACAGTTCCGGTCACACCTTTTTTGTCGCAGATATAAAGCGATGTTCCCTCGCTGTCTGCAACAACCGCCCTGCTTCCATTCACATCTGCAATAGGATTCTGCATTGTATAGGTTTCATTCCAGATGGTATTCATGCTGTTGTCCACAACAGATACTCCATCAGGACTGTATCTCAGGATATCTCCATCCATGTCCACATACTGTGTGGAAACAACATCTTCCTGTTCGCTTGTATTTAATACTTTATAGCTGTGATAGCTTCTTTTTTCTGCATAAAGAAAAACCAGGCAGACTGCAGCAGCGATCACTGCCGCTGTGATCACCTTTTTTCCCTTTCTTGAAATTCTTCGGTGATGAGAAGTTCTCCCGTAGTGAGAGCCTTCCTGCGCAGCCTGTTCCTGTGCAAGCCTGGCTTTTTGCCTCATCAGCTTTTTACGCTTTTGTTTTTTCTGTATTTTTTTTATGATATTCACAACCGTATCCCTTACCTTAAGTATTTTATTTTGTAATTGGTTTTCCAGTTATTATAGCACACTCCATCAGGGTAGTACAATTACCTGCCCGGGATAAATGATCTCATTGGCAGAAATTCCGTTTAATGCACAGATCTGTTCCATCGCATCTACAGTGCCATAGCGGTTCAGACTGATCTGATACAAGGTATCTCCCGGGCGGATCACATAAGTTTCCCCCGGATTTTCTGCTGCCACTGAAGTCTCTTCTGTTTTTTTCTCTTCTGTTTTATTATCTTTTTTTTGCGTTGCTTCTGAAACAGACTGTTTTTTTGACCTCCGAGGTTCCGGTGTTATTGAGATTTTTTCTCTTATCTGTGTGGTTTCCGTCGGAACCGGAGTTCCCCGCACAGCTTCCTGTGTCTGCACCGGTTTCTGCGTCTGCCCTGCCTTTGGCGAAACCGATACACTCCGCACCGGTTCTGTTACTGCAGGTGTTATCTGCACCACCGAAGCAGAAGCAGCGCGATAATCTTCCGGAACCTCTGTTTTTTCCTGCTGATTCCGATAAAAGCCCACTCCAGCCACAAGAACTGCCAGTGCCAGACACACCGTAGCCGCATAAGAAAAAACCGAAGTTTTCTCTTCTCCCCGTTCCTCCGGATTTTTACTATCTATGATCTTTCTGAAATTTCTGACAGCCCTGTCCTCCACTTCCTCGGATGCTTCTCCGCCCTCTTTCTGGCTGCGTTCGATCATATACGTCTGCATCTGAGAATTTTTCTCATAATAAATATAATACCCGCTCAGTTTTGCCATCATGCCGCCATCATAACGGAAAAAGGCATCCTCCCGTTCTCCAGGATCCATCAGCATCAGGATCTTTTCCCCTCCGAAATGTCTGAGATGTACTTTCACAAAAAGCTCCGTGATCTCCATTGCTATCTGAGGCTGTGCAAAAAACCATCCCACGATCTCCTGCTCCGGAAAATACTGATCCTTATCCTCCTGCAGTTTCTGCCAGAGTTTTTCCGAAAAGTCAATATGTTCTGCCGCAGCCTCCATGCCATCTGCTGCAATGGCACCTTTTATAAAAATACAGGTCATATCTGCAGTCCATTGAATTTCACCTGTAAGTACTGCCACACTTCCCTGGCCTTCCGGCTTTTCATCTTCTGCCAGGCTGCAGAGAAATGTGTATACATAATCTTCTATATAAATCCTGTAATCTCCGTTCGCCAGCCCGATCTGCCTTACATTTCTAGGCATGGAAAACGATTCCTGTGCGGCTTCCTGTTCTGTTGTGTCCTCCTTATAAATGACTTCTATCATCTCATATCACTCCTTCTGTCCAAGCATAGCACAGTAAAAATGCGGATTTTAGCAGAATGTAAGAGTCTGTCCACAGAATTTAGCGACAGATTCCGCACCATGCATATTTTTCCTTTTTTCAGGATATGATAGAGTGAAAAAAGAATCGAGGTTTCTCATGGCTTTTTACATTGATGCCGGAAAAAACGGTTCATCCGGCGAGATTGCTTATCTTCTGAAAAAATGCATTCTTCACTGTCCTAAAAAATGGACTGAGATCGTGTTTTTATGCATTGGCAGTGATCGTGTTACCGGAGATTGTTTAGGCCCATATATCGGACACCTTCTTCATCCTCATGAAACCGGACATATTTTTGTCTACGGCACGCTTTCCTGCCCGGTCCATGCCCTGAACCTTGAAAAAACTTCATCGCTTATCACAAGGCTTCATCCACACGCCCTTGTAATCGCCATAGACGCTTCTCTTGGACAAAAAAAGCACCTAGGCTATGTGACCATTGGAAATGGTGCACTTTACCCAGGTGCTGGTGTTCAGAAAGATCTTCCACCTGTAGGGGACATCCATATCACCGGCATTGTAAATACTGCCGGGATCATGGAGCAGCTTACCCTGCAGACTACCCGGCTCTCCACCGTAGTAGCACTTGCAGATGTGATCGCCTGCGGAATCCTTAAGATACTTCCTGCAGAAACAGACTTATCCCCTGTTGATCTTGATTATACGAACTCCTTGATCTGCTTATAGATACCCTCTGCATCGAGACCGTATTTATGAAGAAGCTCTAATGCCGGACCGGACTCACCGAATACATCATGGATTCCGATACGTTTAACCGGTACCGGTGCCTTCTCAGCCAAGCACTCGCATACAGCTCCGCCAAGACCGCCGATGATGGAATGCTCCTCAACAGTTACAACCTTGCCGGTTTCTTTTGCAGCTGCAACAACAAGGTCCTCATCCAGAGGCTTGATGGTATGGATATTGATCACTTTTGCATCGATTCCGTCTGCTGCAAGCTTCTCAGCTGCTTCAAGAGCCGGTGCAACGCAAAGTCCGTTTGCGATGATGGTAAGATCTTTTCCCTCGCGGAGAACGATGCCCTTACCAAGCTCAAATTTATAATCCGGTCTGTCATTGATAACCGGAACAGCAAGACGTCCGAATCTCATGTATACCGGTCCCTGATGCTCGTAAGCAGCAGCAACCATAGCCTTTTGCTTCGATATCATCAGAGGACTTGCAACGACCATCCCCGGAATCACTCTCATCAGGGCAAAATCCTCCAGGCACTGATGTGTGGCGCCGTCTTCACCTACAGAAATACCGCCGTGAGTTGCTCCGATCTTTACATTCAGCTTCGGATATCCAATGGAGTTACGAACCTGCTCAAAAGCACGTCCTGCTGCAAACATTGCAAAAGTACTTGCAAAGGGAACCTTACCTGTGGAGGCGATTCCTGCTGCAATACCCATCATGTTGCACTCTGCGATACCACAGTCAATGTGACGCTCGGGGAATTCCTTTTTTAAACATACCCGTCTGTGTAGCTGCAGCAAGGTCAGCGTCAAGAACGATAAGATCCTCGTGATTTTTTTCCTAATTCTATGAGGGCACTGCCGTAGCTTGCTCTCGTTGCGACTTTTCTTTACTTCTGACATAATGCTTCACCTACCTTCTCCAGATCTTCCATTGCCTGTGCATACTGCTCATCATTCGGAGCTTTTCCGTGCCAGCCTACTGCGTTCTCCATGTAGGAAACGCCTTTACCTTTTACTGTTTTCATGATGATAGCTGTCGGCATACCCTTTGTAGCTCTTGCCTCATCAAAAGCAGCCTTCAGCTGATCCATATCGTTGCCGTCCGCAACATTGATCACATGGAAATTGAAAGCTTCAAATTTCTTGTCGATCGGATACGGGGAGCATACATCTGCAATGTCACCATCGATCTGAAGTCCATTGTTATCTACGATCACAACCAGGTTGTCCAGTTTACGGAAGCCTGCGAACATAGCTGCCTCCCACACCTGGCCTTCCTCGATCTCACCATCACCCAGCAATGTATATACTCGATAGTCATCATTACTGAGTTTGGCAGAAAGAGCCATACCTGCTGCTGCAGAGATTCCCTGACCAAGAGAACCACTGGACATATCAACGCCCGGAATATGCTTCATATCCGGATGTCCCTGAAGATAGGAGCCCAGATGACGAAGTGTTTTCAGATCCTCTTTTGGAAAATATCCTCTCTCTGCAAGTACAGAATAGAGTCCCGGTGCTGTATGTCCTTTAGAAAGGACAAAGCGGTCACGGTCTGCCTTCTTAGGATCCTTCGGATCGATGTTCATCTCTTCAAAATATAAATAGGTGAACACGTCTGCTGCAGAAAGGGATCCGCCCGGATGGCCGGCCTTTGCTGCATGGACTGCTGTTACGATATCCTTGCGGACTTCGTTGGCAACTTTCTGAAGTTCTAACTTATCCATGTTATTAATGTCTCCTTTTTAGTGCCCTGCTGTTCACAGGGAATTTGTATATAAAAGAGGTTTCGATCACTCACCGAATACTGCCTTGTAATCAGCCTGGAATTTAGCGATACCTGCATCTGTCAGCGGATGATGTGTCATCTGCTCAATTACCTTGAACGGTACCGTAGCGATATCTGCGCCTGCAAGTGCACATGCAGTTACATGCATTGGATGACGAACGCTTGCTGCGATGATCTCTGTCGGGATATCTGCAACTGCAAACATCTCAGCGATCTGCTGGATCAACTCAACGCCATCTGTGGAGATGTCATCCAGTCTTCCAAGGAACGGAGATACATATGTAGCACCTGCTCTTGCTGCAAGAAGTGCCTGGTTAGCAGAAAAGATCAGAGTAACGTTTGTCTTGATCCCCTCAGAGGAAAGAACCTTAACTGCCTTCAGTCCCTCTGTTGTCATAGGAATCTTAACAACCATGTTCGGATGGATCGCTGCGATCTCACGTCCCTCACGGATCATTCCCTCAGCATCTGTTGTGGTAGCTTTAACCTCACCGCTGATCGGTCCGTCAACGATCGTTGTGATCTCTTTGATCACCTCGTTGAAGTCTCTTCCTTCTTTGGCGATCAGAGACGGGTTTGTTGTAACTCCACAGATAACTCCCATGTCATTTGCTTCTCTGATATCCTCTACTTTAGCTGTGTCGATAAAAAATTTCATTGTTTTTTCCTCCTGTTTACGTTCGTTCTTTTTCTTGATGATTCCATTATAACAAACTCATTGCGGGGGTCAAGGCACCTGCTTTTTATTAATAAATCTTTTATTAATAAAATAACATTTTATTAATAGTGCCTGTCAATTTTTTCACCCAAAACAGCTTCTTTCCATTTTCCTCAATTCGAATATCGCCGTAATTATCGTAGCTAACAAGGTTTCTATTCAAATGTGTCATGGAAACTCTCTCTATATATTATTATTAATAATTTTTGCGCCATTATTTATTTTTCTGTTCATCAGACTGGTTTCTGTCCAGTCTTGCATACCCCGTCGTGCGGCGCGTGATCAGCTTCGGAGTATATTCGATATTATACAGGCTGGCAGGTCTTTCATCCAGGTAAAATTTATCATTCATGTCGATCTTACGGATGATGATGTCACAGGCATCTCTTCCCTTCAGCGCAACAAAATGATCAATGGTTGTCAGGGAGATCCTGCGGATGCCGGAATAAAAAATATTGTCGCACCCTATGACAGAAACATCCTTCGGAACGTGTATCCTCATTTCGTGCAGCGCATCAATGGCACCTATGGCCATCATGTCATTCTGTCCTGCGATAGCCGTAAATTTCTGTCCTTCCTGGAGAAGTTCCATGGTCAGCTCGTAGCCCATGGCATACTCGGAATCCATCCGCGGGATCTTTCTGTCATTGGACTCATCTGCCGCCTTGATGAGCACATGATCCTTTTTTCCCTCTTTTTCAAACTCGCGGACAAAGCCCTCCACACGCTTGGAGCGCTGCCACTGCCGTCTGGTAAGAGGAGGCGTGATAAATGCCACATCCGTGTGCCCCAGATCAAGAAGATGTCTGGCCATCAGCCTTCCTACCACTGTGTTGTCCTGATTGATAGCATCTACCGTGGTTGTTTTTTCCTTGTTGCTGATGATGACCAGCGGTGTTTCTTTTGCGATCTTTTCTACCTGATGCTGGAAATCCGGATGAGGATTGCAGGTATAGATGATCCCTGCCGGCCGCATGGTCTGCATCATACGGAGATATTTTTCTTCCAGCCCCGCGTCGCGCTGGGTGTTGCAGATAAATACCCCATATCCCTGCTCATTGGCCACAGCCTCGATTCCCTGAAGCAGCAGTACATAATAGGGGCTGGTGAGTGTGGGGCAGAAAACAACGATCAGCTTTTCTTTTCTGTCAGCTTTGTGTTTCCGACGTCCGGGAAGCTCATAGCCAAGCTCTCTGGCCGCCTGCTCCACCCGCTCCACAGTTTCTCTCGAAAAAGAAACATTATATTTCCGGTTCAGCACCATGGATACCGTTGCCTGGGAAACTCCTGCGCGTGCTGCCACATCCGATGAGGTTGCTTTCTTTTTTGCCACCAGTCTCACCTCCTTTATAACCTGGGGAAATTTCCTGGCTGCTTATCACTTTTTTGCAATCCCTCAGGGAATTTTTTACCTGATCCGGTTAGAGCTCCACTCTTCCCTCCAATGCCCGGAGAAGTGTCACCTCATCAATATACTCCAGATCACCGCCCACCGGAACTCCGCTGGCGATACGGCTTACTTTGATCCCGGTCGGTTTGATCAGCTTACTGATGTACATAGCTGTCGTTTCGCCTTCAAGACTGGAATTAGTTGCCACAATAACTTCCTTTACATCCCCCTGAAGGCGCTTCATCAGTTCCTTCAGTTTGATATCATCCGGCCCGATTCCAAGCATCGGGGAGATCGCACCATGAAGTACATGATATACACCATCAAATTTACCTGTTTTCTCATATGCTGCCAGATCCCTGGTATTCTCAACCACCATGATCGTGCTGTGATCCCTTTTGGGATTGGCGCAGATCGGACAAAGCTCCTGGTCTGTCAGCGTGTAACAGCACTTACAGTACTGAACATTCTGCCTTGCATCGGTAATGGAGGCGGTCAGCTGCTCCACCTGGTCCTTCGGCATATTCATGATATGAAATGCAAGACGCTGGGCAGATTTGGCTCCGATCCCCGGAAGATGGGAAAGCTGCTCAATAAGTTTATTGATATGGCTGCTGTAATATTCCATCAGAAAGGAAGACCTCCGCCAAGACCGCCAAGACCGCCTGTGAGTTTGGACATCACTGCTGCTGACTCGGACTCAACCTGACGGAGCGCCTCATTTGTTGCTGCCGCGATCATGTCCTCAAGCATCTCGATATCATCCGGATCTACCGCTTCCTCGGAAAGTGTGACCTTTGTTATTTCACGTTTACCGGAAACTGTAACGGAAACAGCTCCGCCGCCTACTGTTGCTGTAAACTCTTTTTCCTCAAGAGCTTTCTGGTTTTCTTCCATCTGACGCTGCATTTTCTGCGCCTGTTTCATAAGATTATTCATGTTTCCCGGCATACCCATGCCAGGAAATCCACCTCTTTTTGCCATAATACTTTCCTCCTGTTTTTTGTTTACGGATTTATGACTCCTCATCCGGGTCTTCTTCCACTACGATATCCATGTGGATATTCTCCCGAAGTGCATCGTCTACTGTGATCTGCGCGAGATTGGTGTGCTGATGTTTGTTGGCTACCAGCATATGTATCTCCACGCTCTTGCCTGTCCGGGCAGCAATAATGTCCTGAAGCTCTTTCTTCGCCTCCGGATTGTCTACATAATTCATCCCCAGAAAATCCTGGAATTCCACATAAAGGATGGGATCTCCTGTTTCTCCGTTATACTTGGGGACTGCACGCTGCAGGGACTGCTTGAAAAGTCCGGTAGTCTGACCCACGATGGCACGCCAGCCTGCCACGATCTTCTGAAGATCCTCAGGAGCTGCCTTCTGTGGTTTCTGCTGCTGTACCGTTGCTGTACCGGTCACTGCCGCCCCCGGTTCCCCGGTTCCACCGGCCTCGCTCTCCCGAACGATCACCTGCTGCACAGGCCGTTCCTCCATCTGCTTTTCCAGGACACGAAGCCTGTCAAGAACAGAGTCCAGATTTGTCTCCATGGCCGGTCTGCACAGCTTGATCAGTGCGATTTCCACCAATACACGCTTCTGGCTTGCAAAACGGATCTGATTGGACAGATCAGAAAAAATACGAATGTAACGCATCAGCGTCTCCACATCTGTCATCCCGCTCTCTTCCTTCAGAAGCTTCAGATTCTCAGAAGAAACATCAATGGCTTCCTCCGGATTTTCGGAAGTCTTCACAAGCAGAAGATTTCGCATATACCAGGTAAAATCTGATACAAACTGTCCCAGCTCCCGGCCGCCTGTGATCAGGTCCTCCAGCACATGGATGGAACCTGTCACATCACCGGAAAGAACCTTTCGGAGAAGTCTGCTGAATACCTCTGTATCCACGGCTCCCAGAACATCCAGGACTTTATCATAAGTAAGCACCTGTCCCAGATAAAAGGAAATACACTGATCCAGAAGACTCAGGGCATCTCGCATGGACCCGTCGCCTTTTTTTGCCACATAGCGTACAGCCTTCTCCTCTGCTTCCACCCCTTCTGCTGTCAGAAGCTCGGAAAGTCTGGCAGCAATGGTATCAATGGATATCCGGTGAAAGTCATAGCGCTGACATCTGGACAGTATTGTGATCGGTATCTTGTGGGCCTCTGTAGTCGCCAGGATGAAGATAACATAAGAAGGCGGCTCCTCCAATGTTTTCAGAAGAGCATTAAATGCACCTGTTGAGAGCATATGCACCTCATCGATGATATAAACCTTGTATTTGCCCTCTGTTGGACGATAAGCCACTTCCTCACGGATCTCACGGATGTTATCAACACCGTTGTTAGAGGCTGCATCGATTTCGATCACATTCATGGCAGTTCCCGCCTGAATGGCCTTGCACATGGCACATTCATTGCAGGGGCTGCCATTTACAGGATGTTCACAGTTTACTGCCTTCGCCAGGATCTTTGCAACCGTAGTTTTTCCGGTACCACGCGTTCCGCAGAACAGGTATGCGTGTCCGATACGGTTCGCCTTGATCTGGTTGGTCAGTGTTGTCACAATATGATCCTGTCCTTTTACATCGTCAAAATTGTCGGGACGAAATTTACGGTAAAGAGCAGTATAACTCATAAAACTCTCCTTCTCTTCGCCACAGTCGCCGCGGAAAGACTCCCGCGGCGGCCAGATGACTCATAATTCATTAATCGCCAAAACTGATTCCGATCTGTTTGGCTGCTTTTACAAGCTGATCCTTTGGAGATACCATCTTCAGCTTGCCTGCGCATTCAGCAAGAGGAACCCGTTTGATCTTGCCATTGATGACGCCGATCATAACACCATATTCCTCATCCATGATCGCCTGCGCTGCACCGGCACCGATCCTTGTGGAAAGAACGCGGTCATATGCACATGGCTCTCCGCCTCGCTGCATATGTCCCGGAACTGTGATACGTACCTCACTTCCGGTCACCTTCTGGATCTGGTCTGCGATCTCATAGGATACAGACGGATATTTCTTTGCTCTTTCCGCAAGCTTTTCTTTGTATTTTTTCTTTGGAAGCTCTGCATCTTCTTTTGAGATAGCTCCCTCAGCTACTGCAAGAATGGTAAAACGCTTGCCGGCCTTGTTACGCTTCTGGATGGCTTCCGCAACCTTATTGATATCGTATGGGATCTCCGGAATCAGGATCACATCTGCTCCGCCTGCAACACCGGCATTCAGTGTAAGGCTTCCGACCTTATGTCCCATGATCTCGACAATAAATACACGTCCATGGGATGCAGCTGTTGTATGGATGCAGTCAATGGCATTAGTTGCGATCTCCAGAGCACTCTGGAACCAAATGTCATATCTGTACCCCAGATATCATTATCAATGGTCTTCGGAAGATGGATGATATTCAGGCCTTCCTCGCGGAGAAGATTGGCGGTTTTCTGCGTTCCGTTTCCGCCGAGGATCACAAGACAGTCAAGACAGAGCTTATAGTAAGTCTGTTTCATGGCCTCAACCTTATCCAGTCCCTTCTCATCCGGAACCCGCATCAGTTTGAATGGCTGTCTGGATGTTCCGAGAATAGTTCCGCCCTGAGTCAGGATTCCGGAAAAATCCTTGGCTGTAAGCATACGGTATTTCCCGTAGATCAGTCCCTTATATCCGTCATCAAATCCATAAACCTCAAGGTTCTCAACGCTGTTGCTCAGGCCCTTCACAACGCCTCTCATAGTTGCGTTCAGCGCCTGACAGTCACCACCGCTTGTCAGCAGACCGATTCTTTTAATCATAGCGTCCTCCATTCTATGCCCTCTTATGTGCACATTTTATTTGTTGCTGTCTGCATATAAGACAGATATTCCACCTGACGTATTTCTGCAGAACAACTACTGTATCCTCTCTTTTCACAGAGTTTTACACAATATAATATTATAAAGCATTTTCAGGCAGTGTACAATAGCCAAAAAAGCACGAAAACAGCGAGTGTATTGATTGACTTTACCTGTATCTCATCGTAAAATAAAATTATCAGTAACTTTCGTATGTTTACAGAAAATTTCGCCGGAAAAGGAGCGTCCTATGAAAAAAATCCTCAAAAAACTATCCTGCGCTTTATTAGCCGCAGCCATGGTATGCGCCATGACTCCTCTCGCCGCCAGTGCAGCGATCAATTATTCCAAAACCCGGATCGTTTATATGCCCACATCCGGAAAGGACCTGGGATACGATGAGATCTCGATCAGCAATATTCCTGCTAAACAGAACATTCTCAAATCCAATGTTAAAGTAGTCAGCGGAGGATCTGTGATCGCACTGGATTCCTTCGGTTCCAGCAGCTGCAAAAGTACCACGGAGGCTTTCCGCAAGGGTGCAAAACCGTACACTCACTCCGATCATTTCTACAATATCGGTTTTGCCGTTAAAAAGCCCGGAACCGGAAAGATTTCCTTCAAAGTCGGAAACAAAACCTATACTTCCACCATCAAGGTGCTTCGTTATGTCAACCCGTTGAAATCCGTCTCCATCACAGGTGTAAAAGGCAATCTTGCCGGAAAATTCAAAAGATCCGGCCATAACGCCTTTCGTTACGCCAACAAGGCACAGAAGAATGCTGTCATGAAATGCACCGCTGCAAATGGCTGGAAGATCACAGGCGTTTCTTTCAACAACAACCGGACCCATACACAGTATAGTACCAATTACAACGCTCCTAACAGCGGGGCTTCTTCTTCCACGCTCCGTATCGGAAAACTTTCCGCGAAGCAGTCCGCCTATATCAGCTTCACCCTTCGCAACACCAAAAATGGGGCGGTACAGTACTGTACACTTAATATGAACTGATTTATTTCGGTCTGTACCTTGACAAATCTGGTTTCAGAGTCTATAATTAAATTCCGCGCAGCCGGGGAGATAGCGGTGCCCTGTACCTGCAATCCGCTACAGCAGGGGTGATGCCAATCTGAGGCTTGTATCTTGCAGAGCAGCCCTTTATAAGTGGCGTTGACGTCTGGGTCTTACGCAACAGGAATCTGTGAACCGTGTCAGGGCAGGAATGCAGCAGCACTAAGCAGAAGCTCTTGTGTGCCGTGAGGGTGCCTGGGCTGAGTTAACTGTAGAGGTAACGTCTGTGAGACCATTCCGAGGTGCGGCGCGCGTAAAAAAGGTTATAATATATGATCTCTATATAAACAGCATTCCCGCCGGGTCCGTCATTTATGACTGATCCGGCGGGATTTTTTGTACTATTATTTTATTTACAATATCCGGCAACTACCTGATTGATCAGCTTGCCGTCTGCCTTTCCCTTCAGATCTCCCATAACTGCCTTCATGATCTGGCCTTTATTTCCTGTTGCCAGAACATCTGCAAATTTTTCCTCGATATAAGCCTTGATCTCTGCTTCATCCATCTGCTTCGGAGCGTATTTCGCAATGATGTCATATCTTGCCTGATACTCTTCTTTCAGATCTGTACGTTCTGCAGGACAGGTATCGATCTGCTCTTTTGCTGTTTTCAGCTCTTTCAGGATAACTTTGTCTACAAGCTCTCCTTTGATGTCATCACGGCATCCCTCATCAATGGCAGCTTTTTTTACTGCTGCGATCAGTGCAGAAACTGCTTCCTTTTGTCACCTTTATCCTTGGCCTTCATTGCTGCTATCATGTCTTTTCTTAAAGCTTCAAGTTCCATTTTTTGTTCCTCCATTTTCTGTCGTTCCTGTGTCAACGACTTTCGTTTGGCCTGAATGGATTTTCTGTCTGTAATAGTGAAATCCATTTATGATTTTATTTTGATATTTTCACAGGATTCTGTCAAGAGTAAATCTCTCATGATTTTTGCCTGCTTCTTTTTCTCCCGCAGTTCCCTGAAAAATGCGGAAAGCATTTCGGAGCATTCCTCTTCCAATACCCCTTCTGTGATCTTTACCTGATGATTAAAGCCTTCGATCTGAAGAAGATTCATCACAGATCCGGCACAGCCTGCTTTCGGGTTCATGCAGCCGATCACCACCTCATCGATCCTGGACTGTACCAATGCACCGGAACACATCTGACAAGGCTCCAGCGTTACATACATGGTGCAGCCCTCCAGACGCCAGTCTCCCAGCTTTTTACTGGCCTTTCGGATAGCATTAAGCTCTGCATGAGATAAGGTATTTTTGTCTGTATTGCGGCGATTGTAGCCTCTGGCTATGATCTTTCCCTCATGCACGATCACACAGCCGATCGGCACTTCCTCCAATGCACGGGCCTTTTTTGCCTGGCGGATTGCCTCTTTCATAAAACGTTCCTGATCTGTCACGTTTTTACTCCTCCTGTAACTTCACATTCCGGAAAAAGCTCCGGGATTCTATCTGTTCATACCAAGACTGCTCTCAGCCTTCTGTACGTTCGATTATAACTTTTCAGATATTCCATGTCAATCTGCTGCAAAACAGATATTAGCATACAGCAGGAACAGTACGGAGTAATTTCCTGTAACATAAAAAAACGCAGACAACGGAAGCTCTCGCGAACTCCATTGTCTGCGTCAATGAATGCATTATATCTACTTTTTTCCGGAAAGTCAGGCAGCCATATTATTTGTGAAGTGACTCACCATTGGTAGCGATCACATCTTTATACCAGTAAAAGGATTTCTTCTTATAACGATTCAGTGTACCTGTTCCATCATCGTTACGGTCCACGTAGATGTAGCCGTAGCGTTTTTTCAGTTCTGCTGTAGATGCACTGACAAGGTCAATGCAGCCCCAGGAGGTGTAGCCCATAACATCTACACCGTCCTCAACAGCCTCTTCGACCTGAAGGAGATGTTTCTGCAGGTAATCAATACGGTAATCATCCTCAACGGTCATAACGCCATTCTTCTCCACCAGCTTGTCTACTGCGCCCAGTCCGTTCTCAACGATGAATAACGGTTTCTGATAACGATCCCAGTAGTAATTCAGCACATAGCGAAGACCCTGCGGATCGATCTGCCATCCCCAGTCAGATGCTTCCAGATATGGGTTCGGAACACCGCCCATAAGATTACCCTTTCCTTTTACATGAGCTGGGGCTGCTGTCTCGCAGATACTCATGTAATAGCTGAAGGAAACGAAATCTACTGTATTCTTAAGGATTTCCGCATCGCCTGGTTCAAATTTGATCTCAATGTTATTTTCACGGAAATAACGTTTCATATATCCCGGATAATATCCGCGGACATGTACATCACCGAAGAAATCGTTCTTGTGAACACTCTCCATAGTCTTGATCACATCGTCCGGGCATGGGGTCAGCGGATAAGTCGGCATGCTCAAGATCATGCAGCCGATCTTTGCATCCGGCATCATCTCATGTCCGATCTTTGTTGCAAGTGCACTTGCGACCAGTTCATGATGAACAGCCTGATACAGATCCTGCTTGGAAAGCTTATCCTTTTCTGTGTAAATACCACCGCTTAAGAATGGTTCATGGAGAACAGAGTTTATCTCATTAAATGTCAGCCAGTATTTAACCTTCTTGCCGTATCTTGCAAAAATAGTTCTCACATATCTCTCATAAAAACCGATCATCTTTCTGTTTACCCAGCCATCGTAGGTTTTTGCAAGATGAAGCGGTGTTTCATAGTGGGAGATCGTTACCAGTGGCTCGATCCCATATTTATGGCATTCGTCAAAAAGATCATCATAAAACTGAAGACCTTTTTCGTTTGGTGTCTCCTCATCTCCGTTAGGGAAAATACGACTCCATGCAATGGATGTACGGAATACTTTGAAGCCCATCTCCGCAAATAATTTCACATCTTCTTTATAACGATGATAAAAATCGATTCCGATAAGTTTCATGTTATCCGGTGTAGGCTCTTCCGTTCTGGGGCCTACGATTCCGTGTGGTGTTACATCCTGTGTGCATAAACCCTTTCCGTCTTCATTGTATGCACCCTCGCACTGATTGGCAGCAACTGCACCGCCCCATAAAAAATTCTTTGGAAATGACATTCTGTAATCCTCCTTATGTAATATACTCAAGCGGACATTCGGAATAACCGCTTATTATCTGCAAGCGGACATTCGGAATCCGCTTCGCTACTTCCTCATGAACAAATAAGCGGAATAACCGCTTATTATCTGTAAGTGGACATTCGGAATCCGCTTCGCTACTTCCTCATGAACAAATAAGCGGAATAACCGCTTATTTGTTCATGAAGTGATATAAAGCACCGATTAAATTTGCGTCATTGTAGAATTGACAGTTTGTGATCTTCGGCTCCGGAACATATGGTGTTATCTTTCGCAATGGAATATTCTTCATTACTTCATCCAGGCTCTTCTGAAGATATTCATGCAGAAGCGGCTGCTGGCTGATGCCTCCGCCGATAGCAATGATGTCCAGATCCAGATAAATATTCAGGTTATAGATCTGTACTGCAAGACGATCTGTAAACTCCCTCAGACCTGCCAGAACTTTCTCATCACCTTCATTTGCCAGACCGAATATCTTCAATCCATCGTAAATCTGCCAGTCCTCTCCTGTATGCTTTGCAACAGTCTTTGCAAGTCCTTCCGCACCACTGATCATTCCCCAGTAGTTGTCCAGCTCTGCCGGCCCCTTCGCCTCTGTGCATATATAGCTGTATTCGCCTGCGGTAAAATGATTTCCGCGGAAAAGCTTTCCGTTGAGGATGATCCCGCCTGCAACACCGGTTCCGATAACAACAACAGCCCCATTTGTACAGCCCTTAAGACTTCCTCTCCAGAACTCGGCAAGTGCCGCACATTTTCCATCATTTTCCACAGAAACCGGAATTCCGTAACGCTGGGAAAGTTCTGTGCCAACAGTACTTCCTGCAAGATATCCAAGATATCCTGCTGTTACACAATATCCATTCCTGTTGTCCAGCATACCAGGCATGCTGATGGCAATACCTTCAATGCGGTTTTTGTATTTCTCCACAACACTGTCCAGAACTGCATAATAGTCCTCTTTTTGTCTTTGTATGATAGTCCGGTGTGGGAACCTTATCTTTTTCAAGAATTTCTGCATTTTCGTTCATTAATGCATATTTCGTAAATGTTCCGCCTGCATCAAAAACCAGATAATTTTTCATTTTCATTTTACCTCAAGCTTTATTTCTCGTCACCAAAATTCAGAGCAAGCTTTGCAAAGAAATCTTCCAGTGTCAGTCTTGCATCCAGATATTTGTAAACACGGATCTCACGGTTGTCCTGTCCATGGATGTATGTCATATCCTCTGCGATTCTCGGTGCAGATACCATATCGTAGCTTACTTTTTCCAGTTCTTCCATCAGAACGGCGATGGTTCCCTGATCACCAAGTCCCCAGATCTCGCCCTGCGGCCAGTCCATTTCATACTTGGCCGCTACATGGTTGAAATCCACCAGCTGCTCAAAAAGATATTTTCCGATCTTTCCACATGGGCGTACCTTCAGCTGAAGCTCTGCAAGAGAAACAGCCATCACTTTATAAAGACTCATCGGCACCTGCCATACCGGCACTTTGGAGGAAAATACTACGTTTGCAGCGTTGATATCCATCATCAGGTTGAACTCAAATCCGCCCTTTGGATAATCTGCTCCGCCGATCCAGATCACTGTCATGCGCTCTGCGATCTCCGGTTTCATCAGAAGTGCGGAGGCAACGTCTGTAATGGCACCCTGGCACGCAATGTACAGCGGTCTTTTATCCTCCTTCATCGCTTCCTCGATGATGAATCTTGCACCCTCGGAATCGATAGGTGTATTCTCATCTTCAAGGGCGCGTGGTGCACCCAGCTTTACCGGATACTGATTCTTAAGCCCCATAAGCTCCATGACTTTGATGATCTCATCGTAGCTTGCCTGCGCAGTACCAAGCTCGCCGTACTGCTGCGGGTTTTTCCAGAAATGACCCGCAACAAGGCCTTTTACGTCGAATCTTGGTGTCATGAGATGATGCGCTACTGCATACTGGTCATCTGCCTCGTTTTTGCAATCTGTATGTACGATCACCCTTACTTTTTTGTTTTCCGGTACTGTATAGGCATAATTCCACATAATATTTTCCTCCTTATATAAAACAGATGTTCTGATAATCGAAAGGAGCACCTTTCGATGCTCCTTATTTTTTCTTTTTTGTTCGATTTAAATTTATGCGTTTTCTTTATTCCGCTGGTTCAGCTCTGCACGGATCTGCGGATATTTTTTATCCAGATCATATGGGATCAGCACAACGATAGAAAGTATTGTAGCTACCAGCGCAAGACCACCGAATGCAAAATTGATCGCTGTATGTGTCTGCGGGAACTCCTTTGCAATGCTGATACCATCTGCCATTGCCTTATCAAGCTTTGCTGCATCGTAGTTACCCCATACAAGAAGGGCAGATACGATAGCAGATGCTGCTGCTGAGGAAACCTTGTTTACAAATCCCTGGATCGCATTCTGTGTTCCACCAAGGTTTCTTCCTACCTGCCACTCTGTATAGTCAAAGATATCAGGCATCATGGAGAAGAACATACTGGAACGGAAACCAAAGCCAAGTCCGATCAGTCCAAGGGATGCTGTTGCGATCGTTCCATTGGATGTAAAAAACAGAATCGCAAAGCCAACACAGTCTACGATCGCTCCAAACTGGATCAGCTTGATCTTGGCAATTCCCTTACCATTGAGATAAGCTGCAAGGATCATAGTCGGGATTGCAAGCAAGGTAAGTAAAGTAAGTGCCAGTGACATTCCGCTTACATCACCAACAATGTAAGTATAATAGTACTGCATTGCACCATACATGGAAAGATATCCAAGGAAGAGGAAAAATACCTCGCCAAGGAACATGATGTAATATTTATTTTTTACAAGACTTCCGATATCCTTGATCAGAGAGCTCTTTCCTGCTGACTTTGTCGGAGGATTGATCTCCACGATGGAGAATACACAGATTGCCATGATGATGATAACGATGATTCCAAGCACAATGTTTGTGTTACGATATCCGGTAGCCAATGCTGCACCAGTTGCATCCTTGGAGCCTGAGAAGAAGTATACCATCGGAAGCACGAACAGGGAAGATGTCAGTGATCCAAGGTTTGAAAATACAGTACGTGTTGTAGAAATCTTGGTACGCTCTGTTGCGGATGCTGACAGAGAAGATACGATCGGTGCCATCGGAATATTTACCAGAGTATAGCCAAATGAGAAGATAACGTAAGTTACGTATGCCCATGCAAGCTTTGCACCTGCGCTCCATCCTGTCGGAACGGAAAACAGAAGAACCATACCAACTGCAAGGACCGGTGCACCATAAAGCATCCATGGACGGTAACGTCCCATTTTTGTATCGGTACGGTCGATCATTGCACCTACCATATAGTCTGTGAATGCATCGATGAATTTTGTTACAACGAACATAAATCCAACAGCGCCGGCTGCAAGTCCCGCGCAGTTTGTGTAATAAAAGAGAAGATATGTATTGGCAAGAAGGTAAGCAAGATTACAAGCATAATCACTGATACCAAAACCGATACGCTGTCTCCATTTAAACTTTGTTGTTTCATAATATGCCGGTTCGTGTTTTAACTTTTGCATTTTTCCTCCACCTTTTTTATGTTGATTTAACGATCCACTCAGGAACATGTAAATTTTTTCTGCGCGCCCTGTTTCTGGCGGATCAATCAGGTATGTCTCAACGACAAGCATATTATAATCAAAGCTATTTGATTTTCGTTATCATTTTTTTGATATTTTTATCATTTTCCCAACACATTTCTAATAGTTTTATAAACTTATTCAAGAATAAAATTCCTTACGCTTATATTTTTCCCGGTACTGCCTGGGAGTCATTTTCATATATTCTTTAAATACACTGCCAAAATGACTCTGGGAATTGAAGCATACATAATCACTGATCTCTGACAGGGTCGCATCGGAATATTTCAGGAGATTGGCAGCTCTTTCTACACGAAATTTCCGGATATAATCCACGATCTTCTCTCCCGTATCCTGCCGGAAGCTTCTGGAAAGGTGACCCGGGCTGATCCCGATAGCCTCTGCGATATCCTCAAGATATATCTTATGGTGATAATTCCGGGAAATATAATCCTTGCACTGCTCTGTATAGCTGGAAAAGCTTCTTGTTTTTCTGGTGTCAGCTACCAGCTTTGTAAATTTATAAAAGCATCTTTGGTTCAGTTCGATCATTTCTTCCATAGTCCGGCATTGATCGATCTGATTAATGAAATGATCACTGAGACGATATGCATCTGCCGGCGAAACTCCTCCTGATATAGCTTCTCTTGTTGCCAGTGTAGTTGTCACAATAGCCAGATTCCTCTGATGATTAAAATGTTTTCTGGAAAGGATCCCTCCTTTTTCCAAAAGTGCCGTGGCTCGTTCATTAACCTCTTCCACATTTCCTTCACGTATGCTATCCAGTACATATCGTTCTTCCATATATGTATGATGGTAGGCTGCCGCATCCGAGTCGTCCAGTTCAATGCGAACTGTTTCCCCCTCCTCCCAAGCTTCTTTTTCCTCGATGAGATTATTTTTTTCCATAAGATCGTCCGGCTGAATATCCTTTCCCTCCAAAAGCTCATACAGAAAACTTACGAAATTCAACATTCGGTTCAGTGTCATTTTGTCCGGATGGCGTTCTTCCTTCATTGACATGTGATATTTCTTATAAAACTGATGTATTTCCACATAGCTGAGCTCTTCTGCACATACCGGACCTGACAGATAGAAATCCTGGCCGCTCTGAACACAAAAGAAATAAATTTTATCAAAAGCCTTATAAACAGTCGGTACATTCTGTTCTTTTGTCTGGCAGATCAGGGACCGGCGCAATTCCTCTGATACAGTCAGCGGATTCTGTTTTTCGGGAAAAACCCCAAGACTCCGGATATTTTCTCCTGCTTCATCTGCATAAAAAATGGGAATTCCCCACAGGCTTTCCAGTTTTCTCAACAATGTATGTTTTGCCATGTCAACATCCTTTCATCTGTAATATCGGACTGTTATTGGAATAAATTATATGTTTTTTTTCTTCCATGAGCAAGCCCCCAAACCTGCTTATTGCTTTTCGCAACTTTGCAGGAAACTTACTTGATTCTGTTAAAAAGGCTTGCGGCTTTTTTCGGGGGAGAGTATGCTTGTAGTATCATAAATAAGAGAAACAAGGGGATTTTCCTATGAAAATATGTGGATTTAACAAAACAACCCTGCTGGATTATCCGGGAAGAGTAGCCTGTACCATATTCTTAGGCGGCTGCAACTTCCGCTGCCCATTCTGCCAGAACGGAGCTCTTGTCATGGAGCCTGATACCCAGCCTGAATATTCCCAGGAGGAAATCCTGGCTTTTCTGAAAAAAAGAAAGGGGATCCTGGATGGCGTCTGCATTTCCGGCGGTGAACCCACGCTTGCACCGGAGCTGCCGGAATTTCTCGGCAGGATCAGGGAACTAGGCTATGATGTGAAGCTCGATACCAACGGTTCCCGCCCCTCCGTGGTAAAAAATCTCGCAGCAGCTGACCTGATCAACAAGGTTGCCATGGATATCAAAGCCTGTCCTTCCAACTATCATGTGCTCACCGGTGTACATGCTGATCTGGATGGGATCCGGGAAACTGCCGGATGGCTGCTGGACGGACACCTTGATTATGAATTTCGTACAACAGTTGTGAAGGAACTTCATTCTGAAAAAGATTTTCAGGAGATCAGCCGGTGGTTAAGCGGTGCAAAAGCTTATTATCTCCAGGCTTATCGAGATTCCGACGGAGTTCTGATGCCGGGATTCTCTGCCTGCTCCGAAAAAGAAATGCTAAACTACCGGGATATCCTGTCTCAGACGATCCCGGTAGTAGAAATTCGTGGTATGGAGCTGTGATCTGCGGATTTGCAAAACTGTTTGCTTATCTGCATGGATGCCGAAATTTTTCTGATCAGATGTTAATAAAACAGTACCAGTATCCTCCCTTTCCGCCTGGGATATGAATATCCGGACATTCCTTAAAGTAGGGAAAGCCAAACATATTGGCCATAAACCGTTCCTGCTGGCTGTATCCGCCGGGCACCCCCAGTATGTACTGTCCCCGATGGTTTCTGCACAGCAGAAGATGGCCGAAATTCTGATATCCGTACATGACAAAACGGTTGCTGCAGAAGCAGCCGTTTTGTCTGCATAAGGCACTGCAGTCCGATGGTCTGATCTTGCGACAGTCTGTGAAATAGCCGTCGTTAAACGGATCATCACAGGGTATTCCCGGAAGTGGACGAGATGGCTCAGGTCGCGGTGGTTCCGGCGGATGCGGTGATGGCTGACCTGGCCGCGGTGGTTCCGGCGGATGCGGTGATGGCTGACCTGGCCGCGGTGGTTCCGGCGGATGCGGTGATGGATGACCTGGTCGCGGTGATTCCGGCGGATGCGGACCGGGAGCCTGATATGAGTTTCCGGTTTCCGATGCCTTCAATACCTCCTCCTGAACTTCCTCTACCGTCATGATCCTGTCTGACTTCTTCTGATATTCCTGCACTTCTGGCAAGGTTCCGTCTTTTTGATTTTCTTCTTCCTTTTCTCCCCGCTCTCTGCCTTTTTTCTCCGCTGCCTCCTGATATTCCGTTCCTGTTTTCTCCGCTTCCTCCCGAGGTTCCGTTTCTTTTTCTTCCACTCGCGGAAATTCTCCGGCCGGATCGGCTGATCATCCCATTCTGTTCCCCAGAATCCACCGGCATCGGAGATCAGAAGCAGTCCTCCAAGCTCCTGAAGACTTTTTCCCATGCCTCCAATATCCCCTGTATCCGTCTCCAGCGCGCACTCGATCCGCTCCTGCCCGGTAACACAGCTTCCGATCAAAATACCATCCATCAGCCCTTCCCGCCGCACAAACCCATACACTCTGCACCGACTTCCAGGCTCCAGTCCAACACAGCGCAAATGAACCTCCACACGGCATTTCCTATCTCTGGCCTCCACCCTCACATAACCGCTGCTGCCATCTTTTTTTCCTTTCCGATACTCGTACACATACGCAACAAAACGCTGATATCCAGCCAACGCACGTCCCTCCGGTATTTCGGTTTCGTTAATATATATGAAGATCGAGAGAAATCATTCCATCAACTGAAAAAAGCTCCAGGATGTACAAACATAAAAAAGAACCCCTCAACCAAGGGATTCTCAAGCTGTTAGTCGAAAGAATACGGCTATACCCGAATCAGTACACCGAAACAGAATATTAACAGACAGGTGAAGAATTAAGACGTACAGAAAATTTGCGCATTTGTCAAAAAAGCATTACTATCTTAGAACATTTTGCGCTTGTCAGGATTTTCCGTATATGCTACACTGTACGGGAACAATCGTGTTACAGGGTGGCTGACCTCTAGTCCCAAAAGGATGGAGGTGGTGCTGATGAACAACAATTATTTTGACTTCAAAGATCTTATGGCTTTTGGCATGTTCATTCTAGCATTGCTTACGTTCGTATTAACGTTTTGTAAGTAATTCTTTACATAGAAAAACCACCCAAAAACTTTGGCCGAGTACAGGGTGGGATTTTCTAATCTTCTCTTATAAGGGCAACCCCTTGTGGGCGGTTGTTCTTTATGTTTGTATTATAGCACTACTATTCAAAGCATTCAAGAATATTTTCATCTGTAAATATAAAAACCCCCTGGCGATCCACGCTCGGGACATTCACCAAAGGCTTTCTCTTAATCTATATTTTATTTCTCGCTTTTCTTTACCTTTTCCCATGTATTACCTTTATCTTTATTTTTTTCCTGGCAAATGTAGAAGATTCTCCTTTCTTTTCTCATTGAGGTAACACAAGGTAACACAAACATACGTTCCTTCATTTTTCACAAACAAAAAAAGAATCCCTCAACCAAGGGATTCTCAAGCTGTTAGTCGAAGCGACAGGATTTGAACCTGCGACCTCTGCGTCCCGAACGCAGCGCTCTACCAAACTGAGCCACGCTTCGTTATTCTGTTTCAGTTGTTTGTGTGTTGCTCAACTGCAAGAGCTATTATATTAGAGTTTCTGTACTTTGTCAATAGAAAAATTAAATTTTCAAAAAATCGAATTTTTTCTTTTTTCCTGCTTCGGGCATGCATTTTTGCAGACCCGAAGCAGTTTTGAGAAAGGTTCTTTATAACATATCAAGTATATTCAAGTGAAATATATGCTTATTTCACTGTAACTGTTACCTTTTTTGTGATTCCGTTACTGCTTACATAGATAACAGCTTTTCCTTTTTTCACACCTTTAACAACACCTTTGCTGCTTACAGTAGCAACTTTTGTGTTGCTGCTTCTGTAGGTGATCTTTGCCTTTGAAGTAGCAACTGCCTTGATGGCTGTTGTTTTCTTTGCTTTTACACTTACAGCTGTTTTGGATGTGATCTTCAGGCTGCCTTTTTTCACTGTGATCTTGCAGGTTGCTTTGTAGCTTCCGCATTTTACTGTAATTGTAGCTGTTCCTGCTTTTTTTGCTGTTACTTTTCCGCCTGCGCTTACCACTGCAACGGATTTATTACTGCTTGTATAAGTAACTTTTCCGCTAACGCCTGTTTTTTTCACTGTGATCTGGCTTGTTCCACCCACAAATACAGTTTTCGCTGAAGCCGAAGCTTTTACAGACGGCTTCTTAACTGTAATTTTGCAGGTTGCTTTATAATTTCCGCATTTCGCTGTGATCACAGCTGTTCCTGCCGCCTTTGCAGTTACCTTTCCATTTGCGGCTACAGCTGCAACAGATGGTTTGCTGCTTGTATAGGTTACTTTTCCGGTAACACCTGCGGTCGTTGCTTTCAGCGTCACCGTAGCTGGAGATCCTTTTACATAAAGCGTTTTCGATGATACATTTATTTTTACAGATGGCGTTTTTACAGTAAGCTTGTACTGTGCAGTTTTTCCTGCAGCAGATGTTGCTGTGATCACGGCTGTTCCTGCTGCTTTTGCAGTTACTTTTCCGTTCTCGTCTACAGATGCAACCGTTTCATTATCGGAAGCGTATGTTACATCCTTGCAATTTTCGCCTGTTGCTTCAAGCTGTCTGGAGCTTCCGACATAAAGAACTCCTGAATTTTCTTTAAAAGCAATTGTTCCATACACCAGCTGAACAGAAACATCCGCGTGATCATCACTGGAGACTCTTACTGTATAGGTTTCATTTTCCGGTCTCGCTACAGTAGAATCCAAAGCAACCACTCCATCTGCGGCTACACCATCCTGTACAAGATATGTTGTCTGTGAATCATGTCCGACACCTGTTGTATAGAAAACAGATACCTTCGGATTTTTGTATTTATCAAGATTTGCAAGCTTTACATGGGTGCTGTCCGTAAATTCCGGAGAAACATCCATCTCTTCTGTTGCCTGCGGTTTGATATAAATACCATCTGCAAATTCATATACATACGCACCGTCTGACATAATATACGTGATCCTGTTTACGGTTTTTCCTTCAAGACCTGCATCTTTTGCAAACGCAGCCTTATATACCTTCACCCACATCTCGTTCATATGACGCATACCATATTTTCCGCCATCTGTTGTTTCCAGGATCATTCCCTGGATCCCGGAGTTAACTGCAAAACCAGCATCACTCTTTGTGTCGCGGAGATATTTTGTGCTGGTTTCTTTTACTTTGATCTCATAATCTCCCCAACGAGAAGATGTATTGAGTGTTGCCTCCGCATCTGTCACAGTTGCCTTTACATTAAATTTTGTAGCACTGTATGTTCCATCTGCATTCAATGTTTTATACTGCCCAGGCTCTACCGTCGGAGTACGTCCAAGGGTGATCCCTGCTGCTTCTATATATGCTCCGCTTTCCGGAAGTTCTCCCGCTTCTGAAAGGATCCGCGCCTCTACATACGTTTTTGCATCTGTAGCTACACTAACCTTTTTTACTCCTGCGATCTCATATCCATTTTCTGTCAGATTCTGAACATCTGCATTTCCGAAAGCAGTGCTTTTTCTGGTTGTGGCAGATGTAACGGAATCATATTTACGGCTCGTTGCATCTCCTGCATAAAATTCCTCGTATGACAGAGATGCAGTACCGTAAAGTGTTCCTGTCAGTGCCTGATGTCCATTTGCCGCCTTATAATAAATATCCGTTCCCGGAATCTGTGTATATCCATCCACTGCTCCCTTTACCCAGTAATAGGAGACATTGGAAACCGTGATCGGCTGGCCTGTCAGTGTGATATTTTTTGTCATATCCACATAATTGTCGCTTGAGATCATAACCGTGTAGATCTCATCCCCGGCCCTGGCTACACTGCTGTCAAAGGTTACCACCCCGTTCTCTGCCACTGCATGATCTACAACATATGTTGTTTTTTTACCATGACCGCTTCCTGTTGTGTAGTATACGGAAACCTTAGGGTTTTCATATTTGTCAAGGTCATCAACTTTAACCTGGGTTGTATTTTCTTTTACAAAAGCCGCCTGTACTTTCATTCCTGCTTCAGGCTGTTTTTTTACAAGAGGAGCTTTGTCTCCAAACTCATATACATAGGAGCCGTCCGGGGTAATATAAGTCACCTTTGATATTTTTTCCCCGATAAGCCCGGATCCTGCTGAAAATGCAAGTTCGTAAGGCTGTACCCAGATTTCATAGGTATGACGAAGTCCTACCTTCTTACCGCTGGCAGTTTCAAGGATTACTCCCAGTGTATTTCCACCTACGGCAAAATCACCCTGTCTGGAATTGCGAAGATATTTTGTGCCGACTTCTTTTACCACCAGCATGTAATCGCCCCAGATCGACGGTGCCTGGATCTGGGCAGATGCATCTGTGACCGTTGCCTTTACATCGAATTTTGTTGCACTGTATGTTCCGTCTGTATTCAGTGTTTTATACTGTCCTGTTTCCTGTGACGGTGCTTCATTCAGCGTAATATCTGCTGCCTCTGTATAGACACCCTTTTTCGGAAGCTTGGAAGCAGCTTTCAGCACCTGTGCATCTACATAAGTTTCTGCGTCCACTGCAACACTTACATTCTTCACACCCTGGATCTGATATCCTGAAGAGGTTACTTCTGTGCTGTCCTCATTGGCAAAAATCTGATTTTTACTCGTTGTTGCCGAAGTGATAGCGTCATAGCTCTCCTGAGTGGTATCGCCGGCATAAAATTCCGAATAACTTAAGGTTGTCGTTCCGTACAGCTTTCCGGTCAGAGCTGTCTGCCCGTCTGCCGCTTTTACATAAACGCCTGTTGTACCTATCTGTGTATATCCCTCTGCCGGCTGCATGGACCAGAGATATTTCACTCCTGCAACAGTGATCTCAGAAGCATCCTGAAGGACCTCGCCTGCTTCTGCCATAAATGCTTCTCCATCACCGAATACCTCTTTTGTATCCTCCTGAATCTGCTCTTCCTCTTCCTGTTGAATCTCTTCTGCTGAAATTTCTGCTACTTCTTCCTGAATAGCTTCTGCATCACTTTCTTCTGGCTCTTCCGACTGAATATCAGCTTCACCAACTTCCGGCTGATCCTGGGAAACAGACTCCTGATCCTCGTTCTCTCCTTCTTCCTGTGCTGTCTCTCCTTGTGTTTCTCCTGACACGTCACTAAAAACTTCCGCCTCAGACGCCATTGCCGTTACCGGCACTCCTGACGCGATCACCGCTGAGCTCAGAACGAGTGCAGCTGACTTCTTAAAAAGCTTCCACTTATGCATACCTGTCCTCCTCTGTGTCTTTTATATTGCACGACTTTATACCAGATCATGACCTTACAGCTGCTCTGGTTAATTGAAATTTCTTCTGCAGGATATTCAACATATGTCAGCTTCTGCAGAAGTGCTCTGTCAAGCACGCTTTAGTTTGTTCAAACTAACATATCGTTATTTTATCAATACCGGAATTATTTGTCTATACATATCTGGCAAAAAAGCCTCACGGTTATTGTTATTTTTTTCTCAACTAAAAATTGTTTTCAAAATATTTTTGCATTATTATCTGATAATTTAAAATAAAAAAAGGTATATATTCCAAGACATCATTCCAGGAAATGCAACAGACATTGCCATTTCCTCCGGCATTCTCAGATCATATACTTTTTATATTTCTATATTTTTTCTTTCTTTTATGCCCAGCGGCTCTTCTGTTCTTCGCAGATACTGTTCCACTGGCAGTTTCCACAGATTTCCTTACGTTTATCCATCGCAAGGATTTTTCCTGGACTTTTTTGTAAATTCGCTGAAGTACAATGTCTGTCCGGCTTTCAGGCCACATCTCTCCAGCACTGCATTGTCATACTCTGCCACTTTATCTCCGGCTTCGCAATGTCCGCCCCGATTATTCGGACAGGCAGAGCAAATCTCATCCGTATCCACATGAAGCCTTATTTTCTTTCCCTCCAGAAAAATCTTCAGCATCTCGGCCATATGTGCAGTAAAACCGTTACTGTAGCCTTCCCCCTTAAAATACGCCAAGCACATACCATGATGAGGGCGCAGCGGAATGACCATTTCCTCTGTGCCCCTCATCAGAAGCATATGCCGCAGCACTGCTTTTATCTTGCATATTTACGTACCTTTCCTGATAAAACATAAGCCAGTGCGATCTTGATAAGATCCGGAATGATAAACGGGAATACACACCAGCCAAGAACTGCCATAAGACCTACCGGACCTGTGCTTCTTGTATAAGCAAACATAAACCATACGGTTCCAAAGGCATAGCATACGATCAGTCCAACGACCATGGAAATGATCTGAACGACCGGTTTTCTGCCAAAAATGCGCTCAATTGCCCACATAACAAGTGCTGAAAAGATAAATCCAACGATATATCCACCTGCATTTCCGAGAAGAGCTCCAATGCCTCCGGAAAATCCCGCAAAAACCGGAACTCCTACTGCTCCAAGAAGAACGTAAACCAGAACTGCCATCGTTCCTCTTTTACCTCCAAGTACGCCTACTGCCATGAATACTCCGAATGTCTGCAGGGTAAACGGTACCTGCGCCGGAATGGAAATCCATGAGCAAACTGCCATCACTACCGCAAAAACTGCAATGTAAACAAGATCATACGTCTTGCTTCTGCCTGCTGCCACTGTTGTCATAATAATCTGTATCCTCTCTTTCCTTTTCTGCTTTTCCTGGCGGAAGATCATTCCTGTCCTTTATAAATGATATCCGCTCTTTTGCTGTTAACAATTTAACATAACAGGATTTGATTGTCAACTCAATTACATTTTTAAGTTTACGTTTTTTTATAATACCGTCTGCTATACGCAAACCTGTCATTTGTAAATGATATTGCCAATTTTCACTTTCAAATTTCTCCCTCTGATGCTATACTGAAACCAATGAGTTTTCAGCAAAAGGGGGATTTTTCCACATGGATATACACGATATTCATAACATCAGCACCAACTGCACACGGACCGAATTTGTAGGGACCGCAGTTCTTGACACAATCGGACTCGTGATCTCCGGAGTTGATGATTCTCTGCTTAAAGAGATGAACGTAGGTACCCAATACCACTGTCTGGGGCTTTTCAGTTCCCGAACAGGCGCTGCCGGCCAGATCACAGCTATTGACGATGCAGTAAAAGCCACAAATACAGAAGTCCTTTCCATTGAACTTCCAAGAGATACCAAGGGCTGGGGCGGTCACGGAAACTATATCGTCCTTGGCGGAAATGATGTATCCGACGTGCGTCACGCCATTTCTCTGGCTCTGGAACTGACTAACAAATATGCAGGTGAGGTCTACATCAGCGAATCCGGCCACCTGGAGTTTGCTTTTTCCGCAAGTGCAGGTCCTGCTATCCATAAAGCCTTCGGCACACCTCTGGGTGAAGCATTTGGTTTCATGGCAGGTTCTCCGGCTGCTATCGGTCTTGTGATGGCAGATAATGCCGTGAAATCCGCAGCAGTATCAATTACACAATATATGACTCCGAATATCGGTACCAGTCATTCCAACGAAGTGATCATCGCCATCTCCGGTGATGCCAGTGCTGTAAAAGCTGCTGTACTGGAAGGCCGTCAGACAGGTCTTGAGCTTCTCATCGGTATGGGAACCTATCCGGAGATCCCGGGTACGCCGTATCTGTAAAATTTCCGTATCATCGGAAACAGCGTAATTTCCACACGTCGTATTTTCCGGATGTTTTTCATAGAAACATATCTGTATCACGCAAAACAGCGCTGCAAAGATCTTCCTGTGATCATGCAGCGCTGTGCTTATTTATTGTTGATTTTTCCTGATAGTCTTCCGGATCAGCCCACCTGATATACATCTGCTGACTGAAGTCCGAAGCTTAATGCCTCAGAATGGCTTCCACAGTAGATATCCACATGTCCGTAAGGAGTTCCCAGATCCTCTACCGTATAAACAGTGCCGTTGATCAGAAGCTTGGTACCAAACGGAACACCTGCCATAGCAACGGTACGTCCTGCTGTCGGAACTGTTCCGCTAGCGGTAAGATTACCGGCTGTACCGCAGCACTGTGCACAGTTGCAGTATGCGGTCAGTGTAAAGTTTCCAAGATATGTTCCCTGACTGGAAGAACCGGAATCAGACGTATCCGCAGAGGCATCTTCCGTCTCCTCGGAAGCTGTCTCATCATTAGAAACCTCCTCAGAAACCTCCTCCTGGGAGCTGTCCTCGGAAACATCTTCGGAACTTCCGGACTGTACATCATCCGCTTCCTCTTCCTCCTCTACAACAATGTCTGTACTTGTAGAACTGCTGGAAGACTCGGTTGTATCCTCCTCCGGATCATAGCCGTAATCATCGTCAGAATCAGCCTCTTCACTGTCCTCGTTATCCTGACCGGCTTCTTCCTGGGCTGCCGCTTCTGCTGCCTGTCTCTCAGCCTCTGCTGCCGCTTCAGCCTTAGCTTTCTCTTCTGCAGCCTTCTCCGCCTCTGCCTGCTGTACCAGAGCGGTAATACTGCTGTCTGCATTACTGATATCTGCCATCAGCTGCTGAGCTTCTTCCTGGCTGGCGCTGATCTGGTTTACATAAGAGTTAATATCATCGCTTGTGCTGGAAGCCATGGACTGCACTTCCTGCTGTTTGGCTGCACGCTCCGTCATAAGATCATCGATCTCTGCGGACTCCGTCTCAACCTTTTTCTCATTCTCCTGGATATTCTTCTGAAGACTCGCATATTTATCCAGCATGTCTCTGTCGTATGTAGAAATCTGGATCGCATTCTCCGCGCGATTGAGGAATTCTGCAAGGCTTTCGGAAGAAAGCAGTGTCTCCAGTGCGGAAGTTCCGGCATTTTCATACATATATGCGATTCGAAGCTTCATGGATTCATACTGATCTGCAGAAGCTTTCTTTGCTTTTTTCAGTTCTTTTTTTACTTTATTTAATTCATCTTCCTTCTCAGCAGCCTGGATACTAAGCTCAGAAATGCTGTTGGTAAGATCCTCATACTGTGCGTTTAAATCAGCCAGATAGCTCTCCAGCTCCTGCTTCTTGCTCTCCAGTGTGCCGATGCTGCTCTGTACCTGCGCAAGACCCTCCTCAGCGGCCTGTTTCTCCGCCTGTGCCTCTGCGATCGCAGCGTCTGTACCTGATGCATATACGGTGCTTCCCATGGAAAGGGTC
>ENA-OPZZ01000462-OPZZ01000462.1-human-gut-metagenome-genome-assembly--contig:-NODE-462-length-32181-cov-18.184314_pt1 | contig 32181 bp, 28 predicted proteins | sample MGYA00242487_ERZ504511 | MGnify/ENA primary metagenome ERZ504511 (study PRJEB26092, sample SAMD00036241) | human gut metagenome | host: Homo sapiens | study: EMG produced TPA metagenomics assembly of... | reverse complement strand
AATCAAGTCAGCTGCTGAATAGACCTTAACTTTGCTACATATTCAATTTTAAATGACCACCATCTGATGGTCTTTTTGTGATGTCCTTAATGGAATGGATATCCTCTACTATTCTTTTTCAACCTTATCTCTCCTTGTATACATAAAACACTCCGCATATCATCAGGTCCCGAATGTTCGGAAGAAGAATCCATGCGGAGTCTTTCTTACAGGCTCTCACCTGCTATAGATCTGTTTCTTTTTATTTTTCTTTGTTTTTCAGATATTCGTCAATTCCTTTTGCACCGGCTTTTCCTGCACCCATTGCAAGAATTACTGTTGCAGCTCCTGTCACGGCATCTCCGCCGGCATAAACACCGTCTTTGGATGTCTGTCCATTTTCTTCCTCTGCAACGATACATTTTCTGCGGTTGATCTCCAGCCCTTTTGTTGTGGAAGAGATCAGCGGGTTCGGAGAAGTTCCAAGGGACATGATCACAGTATCTACATCAATGTCATACTCAGATCCAGGAATCTCAACCGGACGTCTTCTTCCGGATGCATCCGGTTCTCCAAGTTCCATTTTGATGACTGTCATGCTCTTGACATTTCCATTCTCATCTACATTGATCTGCTTTGGATTTGTCAGAAGGTCAAAGATCACACCTTCTTCTTTCGCATGATGTACTTCTTCTACTCGTGCAGGGAGCTCTGCTTCGCTTCGTCTGTATACAACATGTACTTCTGCTCCCAGTCTGAGTGCAGTTCTTGCAGCATCCATCGCAACGTTTCCACCGCCGACAACTGCAACTTTTTTACCTGCAGCAATCGGTGTATCATAAGAAGAATCAAACGCTTTCATCAGGTTGCTTCTTGTCAGATATTCATTTGCAGAGAATACTTCGTTTGCGTTTTCTCCCGGGATTCCCATAAACATCGGAAGTCCAGCTCCGGAACCAATGAATACTGCTTCAAATCCTTCTTCTTCAATCAGCTGATCGATCGTTGTTGACTTTCCGATCACAACGTTTGTCTCAAATTTAACGCCTAATTCTTTTACTTTTTCAATCTCTTTTGCAACGACTTTCTGTTTTGGAAGACGGAATTCCGGAATACCATAAACAAGTACTCCTCCTAGTTCATGAAGTGCTTCAAATACCGTCACATCATATCCCATCTTTGCCAGATCGCCTGCGCAGGTGAGTCCGGATGGTCCGGAACCGATCACAGCTACCTTATGACCGTTCTGTTCTTTTGCACCTTCTGGTTTGATGTCATGCTCCAGTGCATAATCTGCCACAAAACGCTCCAGTTTTCCGATGGATACCGGATCTCCTTTGATACCACGGATACACTTTCCTTCACACTGAGACTCCTGCGGGCAGACACGTCCACAGATTGCCGGAAGTGCGGAAGACTGTCCGATGATCTTGTATGCTTCCTCGATATTTCCTTCCTTTACTTCCTGAACAAATGCCGGAATATTGATCGATACCGGACATCCTTCGATACATTTTGCATTTTTACAATTCAGGCATCTTGTTGCCTCTTCCATTGCCTCTTCCTGATTATATCCAAGACAAACTTCTTCAAAATTTGTTGCACGTACTTTTGGATCCTGTTCTCTGACAGGTACTCTCACCATTCCTTTTGCCATTACTCGTCACCTCCACAATGTCCGCATCCGCCGTGATGAGTATCGCCTTCCTGTAATTTCAGCATTGCTCTTCCCTCTACTGATCTGTACATCTGGCTTCTCTTCATCGCCTGATCAAAATCTACAAGATGGCCATCAAATTCCGGCCCGTCTACACATGCAAACTTAATCTCATCTCCAACCTGAAGACGGCATGCTCCGCACATTCCGGTACCATCTACCATAACCGGGTTCATGCTGACGATCGTTGGAAGATTCAGTTCCTTTGTCAGCAGACAGACAAATTTCATCATAATCATCGGTCCGATCGCAACACACTTGTCATAATGTTTTCCTTCTTTTTCTACCAGATCTTTGATCACCTGCGTCACCATACCGGAGCGTCCATAAGAGCCGTCATCCGTTGTCACATAGAGATTTCCGGCAACTTCTTCCATCTCTTTCTCCATGATCACAAGATCCTTCGTTTTTGCTCCGATGATCACATCGGCGTCTATTCCTCTCTCATGAAGCCATTTCACCTGAGGATATACAGGAGCTGTACCAAGTCCTCCCGCAACAAATAAAATCTTCTGTTTTTTCAATTCTTCGATATCTTCCTCAACAAACTCAGAGGCACATCCAAGCGGACCTACAAAGTCACGGAAAGAATCTCCGGCTTTGAGTTCAGACATCTTCACAGTAGAAGCTCCGACTTCCTGAACCACGATCGTGATCGTTCCGGCTTCTCTGTCATAATCACAAATAGTAAGCGGGATACGCTCCCCCTTCTCGTCCATCTTTACGATAACAAACTGCCCCGGCTCACAATGACTCGCAACCCTTGGTGCATGCACATCCATCAGAAAAATATTCTCAGACAATTTTTCTGCTTTTAAAATCTTATACATGTTCTTCCTCCTTGTAATAAATCACCTTTTTTAATAATACGCCAAAAATGGCATAATGGCAATAGTTCTTTCCGTGATTTTTCTCTTCTGTCTGCAAAAAGGACAGGCACCGCTTTTGTACTGTGCCTGTCCCTTTCCCGTTCATCCACAAGCGGACAGCCTGATTAGAAATCAACTTCTGTTCCGTAATATGTACATGTGAATAATTTTTCCATTGTTGCAGGATCGATTGCACGAGGATTAGATCCTGTACATGCATCACCTACTGCCAGTTCTGCAATCTTGGCAACTTTTTCTTTGAATTCATTTTCCTCGATTCCGAAGTCTTTGAGAGTCTTTGGAATGTTCAGTTTGACATTAAAGTCATCGATCTTTTCAACCAGACTGTTGATGAGTGCTTTCTCAGATGCTCCCGGAAGTCCCATTCTGCGTGCGATCTCAGCATAACGTTTTGCTGCAACCGGATCTTTTGCGTTGTATTTGATAACATATGGAAGATAGATCGCATTCGCACATCCGTGAGGAATGTGTCCTGTTGAGAATGCTGCACCTGTCTTATGTGCCATAGAGTGTACGATTCCAAGCAATGCATTGGAGAATGCCATACCTGCCAGACACTGTGCATAATGCATCTGCTCTCTTGCATCCATATCGCAGTTGTAAGATGCCGGAAGATTATCCAGTACCATCTCAATTGCCTGCAGTGCAAGTGGATCTGTAAATGGTCCGTTGAGTGTAGAAACATATGCTTCGATCGCATGTGTCAGTGCATCCATACCTGTGTATGCAACCTGTTTTACAGGAAGACCTGCCACAAGATCCGGATCAACGATCGCAACATCCGGTGTGATATTAAAGTCAGCCAGCGGATATTTTACACCTGTCTGATAGTTTGTGATAACAGAGAATGCTGTTACTTCTGTAGCTGTTCCTGATGTAGATGGAATCGCTGCGAATTTTGCTTTCTGTCTCAGTTCCGGGAAATTAAACGGAATGCACAGATCCTCGAATGTTACATCCGGATACTCATAAAATGCCCACATTGCTTTTGCAGCATCAATCGGAGAACCGCCGCCCATTGCCACGATCCAGTCCGGCTCAAATGCACGCATTGCCTCGGCACCTTTCATAACTGTCTCTACAGACGGATCCGGCTCAACGCCTTCAAATAACTGGACTTCCATTCCTGCTTCTTTCAAATATGTTACAGCTCTGTCAAGAAATCCCTGACGTTTCATGGAACCGCCGCCCACTACAAGAATTGCTTTTTTTCCTTTCAGGTTCTTTAATTCTTCCAAACATCCTTTTCCGTGATAAATGTCTCTTGGTAAACAAAATCTGCTCATTATCCTGCATCTCCTTTGATTAAAGTCTGTTGATTTCAACTAAAACCATTATACCACTGTGAAACTTTTCACACAACAAAACTGCCGTTTTTTTTCGTTAAATAATGCACAAAAAACCAGGCTCATTTTTGTTAGAAAATCCCCTTGCATTTTTACAAAGTGTTTATCTAAAAAAATCAGCCGCTTTTACTGCGGCTGATAAATATAATTTCGTTTTGTTATCTGTGTCATTTTTCCGGTCTTACCCACCAGAACTGTACTGAACAGCGTCTGCCCTTCTGGCATCTCGATCGGTCCGGTATACAAGGAAGATTCAGTTGTCGGCGTGGAACCATCTGTCGTGTAATAAGCTGTGTAGCCTTCCGGCACGGTAATACTGATCTGCGTAGCTGTACTGTACTGCCCCGTGGACGGTGTTACAACCGGTGCATCCGCTACCGGAAATTCAATCTCATAAGTTTTTGAGACCACCAGACTTGGGATTTTCTTTTTGTTATAGGCAATCGCCTTAATCTGCGTCTTTCCTTCCTCATTTAAAAGAATCGGCTCGGTATACTTTGTGCTGGACGAAGTCGGATTCGTTCCATCTGTCGTGTAGTAAATGGTCTCCCCTGATGCGGACAGTGTCACTTCCTGTACTTCACTATATTTTCCATCATCCAGACTGAAGACCGGCTCTGTAGAAACATATGCTTTCAGACTGGAAAGCACGGATTCGTCATCGCAGTCCTCGAGAATCTCGGAAATCTTATCAAGCTGCTTTGTCTCCTCATAAAAGCTGATTGCTGCCCGATACAGTTCTTCGTTGGATGGATAAGAAGCAATAGCAGAAAGAAATACGGATTCTGCCTCATCCCCTTCATCCTGTTCCATATAAGTCTCTGCCAGACCGGAATATGCCTCTGCCCTCTGGGCATTCTTTCCAATCGCATGTTTGAAGTATTTTTCTGCTGTCTGATATTCTTTCATCTGCAGTGCATCGTACCCTTTTGCCACTTTTCCCACATAAGAATTCTGATACAGAAAATAGCCGAACGCCGCTCCAAAAATCAACAGGACCAGAAACAGGATCAAAAGCACTTTCCGTCTTCTGCGAACCAGCTGCTTTTTTCGTTCCTGCTGTTTTCGTTTCGCCTCTGCACGGGATCTGTTTCTCGCCGCACGCTCTCGCCCGGCCTGTATTTCATCCAGCTCTTCCTGACTGAGCACCCGCGTTGCTTTTGACTGGTACACTTCCTGTCTTCTGCCAAAATCACGGACATCCTTTGTCTGAAGCTGCCTGGTAACATCTTCGACCGAGCCTTTTACTTCCTGTGTAAGAACATCATCCAGAGGATTGTAATCAGGGACGATCTGAACTTCTTTTCCACATCTGGGACAACGCATCCAGCCTTCCGGAATAATCGCATTACAATGCGTACATCTCATATTAGTTCCTCCTAATCGCGTGCGGCCTGCACGCAATTGTTCATCAGCATGGCGATTGTCATCGGACCTACCCCGCCAGGTACCGGCGTAATGGCAGATGCCCTGGAATACACATCCTCAAAATCCACATCTCCGCAGAGATGGTTTTGGGCATCTCTGTGCATTCCCACATCGATCACAACCGCGCCTTCTTTTATGTACTCTGCTGTGATCATCTTCGTCTGTCCGACTGCTGCGATCAGAATATCTGCTCTGCGTGTCACTTCTTTTAGATCTGCTGTCCTGGAATGTGCAACCGTCACGGTCCCATTCTCACGCAGAAGCAGTGCTGCCATCGGCTTTCCTACAATGTTGCTTCGCCCGATCACCACGCACTCTTTTCCTGCAATCTCAATTCCGGAATACTTCAAAAGCTGAATGATCCCCGCCGGTGTGCAGGATACAAATCCGGTCTCTCCGAGCCAGAGCCGTCCCACGTTCACCGGATGAAATCCGTCTACATCCTTGTCCGGTGAAATCGTACGTATGATCCGGTCTTCATCAATGTGTGCCGGAAGCGGAAGCTGTACCAGGATTCCATGTACCTTCTCTGTATGATTCAGTTTCTCGATCAATTCTACCAGTTCCGCTTCTGTTGTAGCCTCTTTTAACTCATACGAAACGGAGTCGATCCCGATATAGGCGCACGCCTTTTTCTTGTTGTTTACATATACCGAAGAAGCCGCATCCTGCCCTACCTGAATCACTGCCAGACAGATCTTGGTGCCTCTTTCTTTCAGCACGGATACTTCTTCTTTCAATTTATCTTTGATTTCTTTTGCAATTCGTTTTCCGTCAATTATCTGTGCCATTCAATACTCCTTTAAAACAGTCCTGTAATTTTACCGTCATCTGTTACATCGATGTTATTTGCAGCAGGGACTTTCGGAAGTCCAGGCATTGTCATCACCGCACCTGTCAGAGCAACGACAAATCCGGCACCTGCGCTGACATAAACTTCACGGATATGGATGTCAAAGTTTTCCGGACGTCCCAGTTTTTTCGCATCATCTGACAGAGAATACTGATTCTTTGCCATACAGATAGGGAAATGTCCAAATCCCATCTCTTCGATCTTCGCAAGCTGTTTCTTTGCAGCCGGCTCATAGACAACACCGTTTGCCCCGTAAATCTCTTTTGAAATCTTCTCGATCTTTTCTGTCAGAGAAAGTTCATCCTCATACAGTACATGGAAATTGCTTTCCTTATTCTCCAGTGTATCCAACACTTTTTCTGCCAGTTCGATTCCGCCTTCTCCGCCTTTTTCCCATACCTTTGCAAGGGCGAATTCACAGTCTCTTTCTTCACAGAAGCTGCGGATAAATTCATTTTCCGCTTCCGTATCTGTAACAAAGGAATTCAGTGTTACTACAACAGGAACGCCGTATTTCTGAATATTCTCAATGTGTTTTTCCAGATTCACGATTCCTTTTTTCAGTGCTTCCAGATTTTCTTCGCCCAGATCCTGTTTTGCAACTCCGCCATTGTATTTCAGTGCCCGCACTGTCGCTACAAGTACCACTGCGTCCGGTTTTAATCCCGCTTTACGGCATTTGATATCCATAAATTTCTCAGCTCCAAGATCCGCTCCGAATCCGGCTTCTGTAATTGTAATATCGCTGATTTTTAAAGCCAGCTTTGTCGCGCGGACACTGTTGCAGCCGTGTGCGATATTGGCAAACGGTCCGCCGTGTACCAGTGCCGGTGTGTGCTCCAGTGTCTGGATCATATTCGGTTTGATCGCATCCTTTAACAGTGCAGTCATGGCGCCTGTTGCCTGAAGATCGTCTGCTGTTACCGGATTGCCTTCAAATGTATATGCCACGATGATTCGTCCCAGGCGGCGTTTCAGATCTGCAAGATCATCTGCAAGACAAAGGATTGCCATGATCTCAGATGCGACTGTGATCACAAAATGGTCTTCTCTCACCATTCCATCCATCTTGTTTCCAAGTCCTACTACGATGTTGCGAAGAACTCTGTCGTTCATGTCCACGCAGCGTTTCCAGACAATATTTCTCGGATCAATTCCCAATGCATTGCCCTGCTGAATGTGATTATCCAACATGGCAGCCAGCAGATTATTCGCAGAAGTGATCGCGTGGAAATCTCCGGTGAAATGCAGATTCAGATCTTCCATTGGGAGAACCTGTGCATACCCGCCTCCTGCTGCTCCGCCTTTGATTCCAAAACATGGTCCAAGAGATGGTTCACGCAGTGCGATGATTGCCTTTTTATTCATTTTTGCAAATGCCTCACCCAGACCTACTGTGATCGTGGTCTTTCCTTCTCCTGCCGGGGTCGGATTGATGGCTGTCACAAGAACCAGTTTTCCATCCTTGCGGTCTTTTACGTTCTCCCAGAGTTCATCGGAGAGCTTCGCTTTGTACTTTCCATAAAACTCCAGTTCCTCTTCTGAAATTCCGATAGACGCTGCCACGTCTTTGATGTGCATTAATTCTGCTTCCTGTGCGATCTGAATATCTGTTTTCATCATTTCTTCCTCCACTGCATTATAAATTTTCCTGAATGTACTGTTCAAATTCTTCTTTTGTCATCAGTACTTTTCTTGGTTTTGTTCCGACTTCTTCTCCGACCACTCCTGCACTGGCAAGCTGATCCATAATCCGGGCTGCCCGGTTGAAGCCGATTTTAAACATCCTCTGGAGCATTCCAATGGATGCTTTTTCTTTTTCAATGATCAGCCGTCCTGCATCTGCAAAATATGCATCCTGCTCATTTGCATTATCCTGCACCCCGGCTCCCTGTATCCCAGGAACCGGTGACGGCAGATCGGAATTTACGTGCTCCTCCACTTCTTCACTGTAGGAGGCATTTCCGTTGTGTTCGATGAGATAGTCCACAACCTTCTGCACTTCTTTATCTGAAACAAAGGATCCCTGCACACGGACCGGTTTTGGATATCCTGTCGGATAAAACAGCATATCTCCCTTTCCAAGCAGTTTCTCCGCTCCATTCATATCAATGATCGTCCTGGAATCTACTCCTGATGAGACAGAAAATGCGATTCTGGACGGCATATTGGCCTTGATCAGACCTGTGATGACATTCACCGAAGGCCGCTGTGTTGCAATGATCAGATGCAGTCCCGCCGCTCTGGCAAGCTGCGCCAGACGGCAGATCGCGCCTTCTACTTCCCCCGGCGCCACCATCATCAGATCCGCCAGCTCATCTACAATGATCACAATCTTCGGCAGTTTTTTCGGAGCTCCTTCTTCTGTCATCTGCGCAATCTTTTCATTGTATCCTTTCAGATCCCGGACATTCTGCTGGGCAAACAGCTGATACCGCTTCATCATCTCAGCGACTGCCCAGTTCAGAGCGCCTGCTGCTTTTTTCGGGTCCGTCACGACCGGGATCAGCAAGTGCGGAATTCCATTATAGACACTTAGTTCCACTACTTTGGGATCCACCATGATCAGTTTTACTTCTTCCGGATCTGCATGGTATAAAATACTCATGATCAGCGTATTGATACATACCGACTTTCCGGATCCTGTCGCTCCTGCCACAAGTAAATGCGGCATCTTTGCGATATCTGCGATCATCGTCTTTCCTGAAATATCTTTTCCCACGGCAAACGGAATATTCGCTGTGGAATTTTTAAATTCCCCGGATTCTAACAGGTCCCTAAGCATCACTGCCGTATTCTCCTGGTTCGGGACCTCAATCCCAACGGCTGCTTTTCCCGGAATCGGCGCCTCGATCCGGATATCTGCCGCTGCCAGATTTAATTTGATGTCATCTGCCAGACCTACAATCTTACTTACCTTCACACCTTGTTCCGGCTGCAGCTCATACCGCGTCACAGACGGTCCGCAGCTTGCATTTGTTACATGAACGCGAACCCCGAAATTCTGCAGGGTCTGCTCCAGTTTCTGGGCCGTGGCGCGCAACTGGGCATCCGAGTCTCCGCCGCCCTTTTTCCCTTTTGTCAGAAGATTCATTGGCGGAATCTTGTACACTTTCTTCGGCTGCTGCTCCTGCTCTTTGATACTCTGTTCTACCTGAACAGTCTCTGCTTCCACAGCTGCCGCACTCGCCTTGGTCTTCTTCCTTGTACGGACTGACTCTTCCGGAACATCCTCCTGCGTCATGTTGCCCTCTTCTGCCGGTTCCGGTTCATTCTCCCATAATGGAGTATCCACTGCGCTCGCATCCGACGCCGTGCTTTCCGGACGATTGATCACAAAATCTTCAAATGGAGACGGCAGTGGCTCTGAAAAATCCGATTCCTGTGAAACAGTCAGTTCCCGCATATCCGGATCTTTTCCTGAAGAATTCTTTTTACGCTTTTTCGCTGTTGTCTCCTTTGGCACTTCACTTTCCTGGGCCTGCAGCGTTGTTGCAAAAGAAACACCCGATACTTTATGATCACTTCTTCTGGAAGAATCATTCGGTTCTGTCTTTGCTTCTTCTGCCTGTCTTCGTTTTTCTTCTCTGTTCTTCGCACGCCGGGCAGATGCTTCTCCCTGCCGGCGCTTCATATCTGCATACGCCTTTTTGCTTCCTTTTCCAAGAGGTGCAAGCAGAGAACGTTCTGTGATCAGAATCACACAGATTACCATAAGTACAACGAGTACCACATAAGCGCCTACCACACCAATAAACGGACACAGAATCTTCACCAGACAGCCCCCTGTAAGACCGCCCGCTTTTCTGTAATCACTGGCATACTGATAATAGCTCCACAGACTTTCTTTGGCATCAAAAGGATGCATCACCAGCTGGAAAAATGCACAGATTGCAAACAATAAGGCCACACATGCTGCAATTTTTATGTAGGCGTGTGTATTGCCTTTATTCGAAATTCCAAAAGCAACCACGCCAAATAAGAGAAACGGCAGAATATATGCCATCACTCCGAAAAAACCAAAGAGTACAGAAGAGATCGCACTGCCTGCAATCCCTATGACTCCAAAATTGCTTAAAAGCATCAGCACACAGACCGCAAACATGACCAGAATCAAAATTTCACTGTTCAGGGATGTACTTGCCTGATTTTTGGATGACTTTTTTCTTGTAGTTTTCTTTTTCCTTGTTGACTTTGCAGCCATAATACTTCCCCCTTGATAATTACACATACTACATCTAGTATAACATCAATTGAAAAGTGTGTCATTAACATTTTTTCTGCCGGATCATTTCCCGCAGCTTTTTCAATGCCATGCTGATTCCTCCAACCTCATCGATCATGCCTTCTCTGACTGCATCTTCCCCTTCTAACATAGTCCCGACATCTTTTACCAACTGTGTGGAATCCAACATCAATTCTTCCAGACGTTCTTTGGTAATCTGCGAATGAGCTGCGATAAACCGGGTAATCCGATCCTGCGTCTTTTCCATATTACGATAACTCTGAATCACTCCAATAAACATCCCGGAGGATCTCACCGGATGCACGATCATTGTTCCACTCGGCACAATAAAAGAATAATCTGCGGAAACTGCAAGCGGTCCGCCGATGGAGTGGCTTCCTCCCAGAACCAGAGAGACCGTTGGTTTGCTTAAGGATGCGATCATTTCCGCGATCGCCAGCCCTGCCTCCACATCACCGCCCAGTGTATTGAGTAAAATCAAAACTCCATCCACTTCATCGTCATCCTCCACCTCTGCCAGTCTTGGAATCAAATGCTCATATTTGGTGGCTTTTGTGTTTCCGGAAACAGCCTCATGACCTTCAATCTCTCCAATGATCGTCAGAAGCTGTATGTTCGCTTTGTGCCCGTTTCCATTCAGATTTAAGGTGCCGGTCTCTTTAATCTCTTCGTTTTTATCCAGACGTTGTCTTTGCTTCTCCTCATTTTCCATGATCTTCTACCTTCTTTTCTCTATTTTCAGGTCTGTACTTGGACAGCCGGATACTTTAGTATTCGATCAACCGCCCTTGTCTATACGGAAAATGATGATTTTTCACGCAAAAATGGTATGGACGCCTCTTGTATACATCCATACCATCTTGAATTAACGAAGTGCCTGCTCGACATCCGCAATAATATCTTCTATATTTTCAATTCCCACACTGAAACGGATCAGATCCGGCTGAACGCCTGCTTCTACCAGCTCTTTGTCATTCATCTGACGATGCGTGTGGCTGGCAGGATGAAGAACACAGCTTCTGGCATCCGCTACATGTGTCACGATCGCTACCATTTTTAATCGATCCATCATCTCAACTGCAGCGTCTCTGCCGCCTTTGAGACCGAATGTGATGACACCGCAGGTTCCGTTTGGCATATATTTCTGCGCAAGATCATAATATTTGTCTCCCGGAAGTGATGGACAGCGCACCCATGCCACCTTCTCATGATTTTTCAGATACTCTGCCACCTTAACTGCATTTTCACAGTGGCGCGGCACTCTTAAATGCAGTGTCTCCAGTCCGATGTTTAACAGAAATGCATTCTGCGGTGACTGGATAGAGCCGAGATCTCTCATCAGCTGTGCAGTTGCCTTTGTAATATACGCACCTTTGCCAAATTTTTCTGTATATACAATTCCATGATATGTCTCATCCGGAGTTGTCAGTCCCGGGAATTTTTCTTTGTGTGTCTCCCAGTCAAAATTTCCGCTGTCCACGATCGCACCGCCCACGCAAGCGGCATGTCCGTCCATATATTTTGTAGTAGAATGTGTCACAATATCCGCGCCCCATTCAAACGGACGGCAGTTGATCGGTGTTGCAAATGTATTATCCACAATAAACGGCACACCATGTGCATGTGCGGCATTTGCAAATTTTTCCAGATCCAGAACAACGAGGGCCGGATTGGCGATCGTCTCTCCAAATACTGCTTTTGTATTTTCCTGAAATGCTGCATCCAGCTCTTCCTGCGTACACTCAGGATCTACAAACGTAGCTTCTACACCCATTTTTTTGATCGTATGGGCATACAGATTGTAGGTACCTCCGTAAAGAGCAGATGCACAGACAATATGATCTCCCGCTTCCACGATATTCATAATCGCATAGAAATTAGCTGCCTGTCCGGATGATGTCAGCATTGCTGCCACTCCGCCTTCCAGATCACAGATTTTTGCAGCAACCGCATCATTGGTCGGATTCTGAAGTCTGGTATAAAAATAACCGGACTCCTCTAAGTCAAACAGACGCCCCATCTGTTCACTGCTTGTATATCGAAATGTTGTACTCTGATAAATAGGAAGAACTCTCGCCTCTCCATTACCCGGTTCATATCCGGATTGTATACATTTTGTCTCTGTCTTGTAATTACTCATTTTTCTCTCCTCCTACTGAATACAAATATTTCTTCTCCAGAGAACGAACCATCTTTGTGTACAATTCTCTGCATTCTTCTTGTTCGCCCGCTTCAATCAGGCGTACACACGGCTTTAAATACTTTTCCCAGATATCCGCATAAATTTCTGATGCGTCCGGACTGCGGTCAATCCGCTTTACGATTGTCGGAGCAATATTATAATACTCTTTTACAAGAATCTCTCCATCCTTTGTCCCCATCAGATACTGATCTCTGTATTCCCTCAAAAGATTCAGTTCATAGCAATCATCTGGCTTGTTCAGACTCTTACAGACAGCTGTTGTAATATAACAGAAAACTCCTTTTTTAAACCCATTCTCAATACTTGCAGCATCCGAGTGTCCGATTTTGCTGCCAGGTACCTTCTGATTCCATATCTCCACGATTTTCTCCGTAAATATCTTCGTCTGCGTACTCTGAATTTCCCCCATCAGCGGAACAAAAAAAGCTACCATGGCCATGTTGTGATCAATAACTGCCGCTTCTCTTTTTCGCTTGGAATCAATCTGAGAGAGCATCTCCGATGCATATTCCGGAACATACCCCGCAACTTCCTGCATACATTTTTCAGATTTTTCAATTGTTTCTTTCACACATTCCAGCAGTGTCTGATTTTCTTCTTTTAAAATTCCCATGTCTGACTGATATGTTTTCTTCTGAAATCCCCGTACTTTTTCTCTGGTTTTTTCATACAAAACAATCAAATCATTCTGTAAGCTATTCTGACTCATTGGCATTCCTCTTTTTGTTGTATTTCCTTTTATACCATTGTTCAGTATAGCATATCTGATACTGCATTTCAATTTTTTTGCATAAAGAAACAGGTCTGCCGGATTTCCAGATACCGACAGACCTGTTCTTTATTCTTATTTTGCGAGAGCATAAGGCTTTCTTTTGAAAACACTTTTTGCTTTCCCATCTACATGAGTCTCCATTTTGGAGTAAACACGAACCATATCATATTTAATCCGTTTTGCACTTCTTCTTTCTTTTACCATAGTGATACCTCCAAACCATTGATAAACAACTTCTGATACCATTCTAATGTATGTTTATTATGGTTTCATTATCACTATTTAAAATCTATGTAAGGTGTGCTTACTCATCCCAGTTGTGGTACACGTCCTGAACATCATCATCCTCATCGAGAAGATCCAGTGTTTTCTGGATATTTTTGATATCCTCTTCACTTGTCAGCTCCACATAAGTCTGCGGGATCATCGTCACTTCCGCATCTGCCATGACGATTCCTGCTTCCTCTAATTTCAGGCGCACTTCACTGAAATCTTCCGGAGCAGTCAGAATCTCAAAACTCTCCTCTTCTTCTGAAAAATCTTCCGCCCCAAAGTCCAGAGCCATCATCATCAGTTCATCTGCATCCATATCGCAGTCTTCTTTTGCAACGATGATCTGTCCCTTTTCATCAAACATAAAAGAGACGCATCCCGGTGTTCCTACATTTCCGCTTCCTTTTGTGAATGCATTTCTTACGTTGGATGCAGTACGGTTCTTGTTGTCTGTCAGTGTCTTTACAATGATCGCTGTTCCGTTTGGCCCGTATCCCTCGTATGTGATGTGTTCGTAGTTGTCTCCAGAACCTTCTCCTGCCGCTTTCTTGATGTTTCTGTCGATCGTATCATTCGGCATGTTGTTTGCTTTCGCCTTTGCGATCACATCACGCAGACGGCTGTTGTTTGCCGGATCCGGACCGCCGCCTTCTTTTACTGCAACCGCAAGCTCTCTACCAAGCTTCGTAAAAATCTTTCCCTTTGCTGCATCATTTTTCTCTTTTTTGTGCTTAATATTTGCAAATTTTGAATGTCCTGACATTGCTCAATTCTCCTTTTATCTCATAAACTCGTTGTTCCATTTTATCACTCTTTTTTCGTTCTGTAAAGTTGTAACGCTGACATTTCCCGCCCATTTCCGTTATGTAGGAAGTTCCAGGCTGATGCGGATCGCTTCATTGACTTCTTCCATAAATGTTCCGTCCACATGGCAGATATACTCCTTCAGCCGCTTTTTGTCCAATGTTCTGATCTGCTCCAGAAGTACCACTGAATTTTTCACAAGCCGGTATTTTTTTGCACTGATTTCAATGTGTGTAGGCAGCTTTGCTTTGTTCATTCTGGATGTGATCGCTGCACAGATCACTGTAGGACTGTGCTTATTTCCCACATCATTCTGGATAACCAGCACCGGCCGCACACCACCCTGTTCTGAACCGATCACCGGACTTAAATCCGCATAATAAATATCCCCTCGTCTGACTGTCACGTTCTATTCACACTCCGATTCTTATACTTCAATTTTCTCCCCCTCAGGGAAGTATACTTGAGTATTCCCGCTTTTATCGGATGTATTCAACTGACATTTATTTTTCCAAAAGATTGCTCCCCTTATAAACCCGGGGAATTCTTTTTCCAAGACAGCAGACAAATTCATAATTGAAACGACCGCAGATCTCGCTAAGTTCCTCCACCGTGATCTCATCGTCTCCGTCTCTTCCGATCAGAACGACTTCATCCATAAATACAGTATCCGGAATATCAGTCACATCTACCATAAACTGATCCATACAGACACGTCCCAGTATCCGTGCTCTTTTCCCACGAATCAGGACTTCTCCGCGATTAGATAACCCTCTCGCATAACCGTCCCCGTATCCTACCGGAATGGTAGCCACTTTCATTTTCTTATCTGCCGTAAAAGTCCCTCCGTAACTGATGGAAGCTCCCGGCTCTACTTCTTTCACAAAGCTGACGTGGCTGACCAGGCGAAGTGCCGGCTTTAAGTCCACCGTCTCTTTTTTTACTTCCTCTGACGGATACAGTCCGTACAACGCAATTCCCGCACGGACCAGATTTTGTTTCCACTGTGGAAAATCAATGATTCCCGCGCTGTTATCGCAATGGTATTGCGAAATCGAAATCCCCCGCTTTTCAACCTCATTTCTCATCCATACAAATTTTCTGTACTGCTCTTCTGAAAATGTTTTATCCAGCTCATCTGCTTTTGCAAAATGCGTAAACATTCCTTCCAGGCATACATTCGGAAGTTTTTCAATCTGCCCGATGAGATCTGCGCTCTCCTCTGTTGCCGGAAATCCGAGCCGTTCCATCCCTGTATCGATCTTGATATGAAAATACGCTGTTTTTCCCAACTTTCGGGCAAGATTCGAAATCTCATGTGCCATATCCAGTGTGTATACTGTGGCGCGCACCTCTTCTTTTATCATTTCTTCATACTGGTCCGGGAACACACATCCCAGCACCATCGTCGGTTTTTGAATTCCCGCTCTGTGAAGCTCCACTGCTTCTTCCAGAGTCGCAGTCGCATAGCCCCATACATCCGGATCGTCATCCAGCATACAGGCAATCGGAACCGCACCATGTCCATATCCGTCTGTTTTCACTACGGCAATAAATTTTGCGCCTTCTCCAACCCTCTTTTTCATCTGTTCCATGTTATATGAAATTGCATCCAGATCAATCTCTGCATACACTCTGCTGTGTTTTTCCATCATTATCTCCCCTTTTCTGTCTTTTTGATACAAGCTGCGATCCCCTCTGTCAGATCTTCTGCCAGAACGCTGTAAGCGCCTCTCCTCTCTCTGGCTGCATCTCCTCCACAGGCATGAAGATACACTCCCAGCACAGTCCCTTCATACACTTTCATATGCTGCGCCAGAAGCCCTGTGATCACTCCGGCAAGCACATCGCCGGAACCGGCCTTTGCCATCGCACTGTTTCCAGCAGTATTCAGAAACATCTGCCGGTCTTTTCCTGCCACAAGCGTACGTGCATCCTTCAGTGCACAAACAACACCATAGCTGTCTGTAAATTCTTTTAACGCAGCAAATCTGTTTTTCCCAAGTTCCGGGATGGTACACCCCAAAAGTCCTGCCATTTCTTTCATATGTGGTGTCAGTACAAATGGCTTTTTTTCTTTTGGAAGAAGTTCCATATGATCCGCCAAAAGATTCAAACCGTCTGCATCGATCACACATGGGACCTCTGCATATTTCATCAAATAAGAAAGTATCTGCCCGGCGGTCCTGCTTTTTCCAAGTCCGCATCCGATACAGATTACATCTGCCCACTTCAAAAGACTTTGCAGTTTTTCTTCCTCATATTCTGTATAGGTGGATACGATCGCTTCCGGTAAGAGCTGCTGCAAAATCGTCCGGTTCGATTCTTCTGTATAGATCTGTACCAGACCGCCACCACTTATATAAGCTGCACGTGCACTTAAGTATGCCGCACCAGACATCCCCTTACTGCCCGTGATCATCAGAATCTTTCCATAACTTCCCTTGTGGGAATTCTTTTTCCGATCCGGAAGAAATTTGGAAAGATCCGATTTTTCCAATGTGTAACAGACTTCCGGATTTTCTTCAAAAAGTTTTGTCCCGATCCCGATTTCCACAGGGATTACCTCGCCCGCATAATCGGATCCCGGAAACAAAACAGTTCCCAGTTTCTCACATGCAAAAGAAACTGTCAAGTCCGCATGAAATGCCGTTCCCAGCACCTGTCCGTCAAAAGAGCTGATTCCTGACGGAATATCGATTGCCACTTTCTCTGCATGTATCTGGTTCATTTCTTCGATCACATCTTTATAATGCCCCTCGATCGTCCTGCTTAAACCTACACCAAACACAGCATCTATGACAACAGTATATTCTTTTGGGGGAATGTTTGTGACAACGGAAACACCCAGATTGGATGCGATCTGCCTCTGCTGTCTGCATTCTTCACTCATGGATGTTTCTTTCCCTGCAAAAACCGCACACACATCTTTTCCCTCCAGATAAAGAAGTCTTGCAACGGCGAATCCATCTCCACCATTATTTCCACTTCCGCACACAACAAGACAGTGATCCAGACTGATTCCTTTCTCTTTCATCACTTCCACTGTTTTCAGAGCTGCCCGCTCCATCAATACCAGAGAAGGAATCCCGATCTTTTGAATCGTATATTCATCCGCTCTCTGCATCCACGCTCCGTCTGGTAAATATCTCATACCCGATCTCCCTTCTGCTCCTGAAAAGAAAGGACGTGCAGCCAGATATTTTCCGACCACACGCCTTTGCACATGAACTGAGTTATTCTTACTTGTTTTGTTCTTCCCGGTGACGACTGACATTATATGACAGCTTCATCAGACTGTCTGAAAGATGTACGCTTTCTACGATCACATCTTTTGGCAGATTCAGATCTGTATGTGCAAAATTCCAGATAGCCTGGATTCCATTGTCCACTAATAACTCTGCAACTTCTTTTGCTTTCGATTTTGGAATCGTCAGTGCTGCAATCTCAATCTCATTGTTCTGAAGAAATTCCTGCAGCTCATCCATCATCCGTACCGGAATTCCGCGGATGGCAACTCCTTCAAGCCGGGGATTCACATCAAAAAGTCCTTTTAAAATAAATCCGCCTTTTTCAAAAGAGGCATAATTAGCAAGAGCCTGTCCCAGATTACCTGCACCTATGATAATGAAATTGTGGCTTCTGTCCAGTCCGAGAATCTTGCCGATCTCCGTATATAAATATTTTACATTATACCCGTATCCCTGTTGCCCGAATCCCCCGAAATTATTGAGATCCTGTCGAATCTGGGATGCCGTGACATGCATCTTCTTACTTAGATCGTTGGATGAGATCCTCTCCACCTGATCTTCCATCAAATCTCCAAGGTATCTATAATATCTGGGGAGCCTGCTGATAACTGCACGGGATATTTTTCTTTCTTCCACTGATTGTACCCTCCAATTTTAATCTTTTCTTATTATATAGAATTGTGAAAGATAAGTCAAACTTTTATATTGTATTTTGCCGTGTTTTCGTTATAATGAAATGGTGATGATTCGAAATAATCAGTTATTGTCAAAATACAGGAGGAATTTCATGATACTCGCATGTCATAATTTAAATAAATCATTCGGCGACCATCTCATTGTCCGGGATGGCTCTTTTCATGTAGAAGACCGTGAAAAAGCTGCACTTGTCGGCGTCAACGGTGCAGGAAAATCAACAATCTTCAAAATGATCGTAGGAGAACTGCCTCTGGATGAAGGAGACGTTATTCTGACAAAAGGAAAGACGCTTGGCTATCTTGCCCAGCATCAGAATCTGGATACTACAAACACGATCTATGAAGAACTAAAAACTGCAAAATCTGATATTATCGCTCTGGAGGCCCAGATCCGCGCCATCGAACTGGAGTTAAAATCTCTTTCCGGAGAGGAACTGACAAACCGTTTAAACACTTACAACCGGCTGATGTCAGAATTTGAATCGAAAAACGGTTACGCCTACGAAAGTGAGATCACCGGTGTTTTAAAAGGTCTTGGCTTTACAGAAGAAGAATTCTCAAAACCCACAGACACCCTTTCCGGCGGTCAGAAAACCAGGGTATCTCTCGGAAAACTTTTGCTCACAAAACCAGATATCCTGTTGTTGGACGAACCGACCAACCACCTGGATCTGAACTCCATCAGCTGGCTGGAGACGTATCTTCTGAACTATCCGGGTGCAGTTCTGATTGTTTCCCATGACCGGTTTTTCTTAAACCGCGTTGTGACAAAGGTCATCGAGATTGAAAACGGCTCTGTACGCATGTATACCGGCAATTACAAAGACTATGCACAGAAAAAACAGATGATCCGGGATGCGCAGCTCAAAGAATATTTAAACCAGCAGCGTGAAATCAAGCATCAGGAAGCAGTCATTGAAAAACTGCGCTCTTTCAACCGTGAAAAATCAATCAAACGCGCGGAAAGCAGGGAAAAAATGCTCTCCAAAATCACACCTGTCGAAAGACCCGCAGAAGCGGCAAGAGAGATGCACTTTACACTGGAACCTTCCGAAGTCAGTGGAAATGACGTTTTAAGTATCGAATCCCTCGGGAAACGTTTTGACAGTCAGGTGTTATTCCATGATATCAGCTTTGAAATCAAGCGCGGAGAGCACGTAGCGATCATCGGAGACAATGGAACCGGAAAAACAACACTCTTGAAAATACTCAATCAGGTCGTAGAACCGGATTCCGGAAGTTTTACACTGGGTTCTAAAGTTCAGATCGGATACTACGATCAGGAACATCATGTGCTGCACAATGAAAAAACTATTTTCGACGAGATTTCCGACGATTATCCGACACTCACCAATACGCAGATCCGAAACACTCTTGCAGCATTTCAGTTTACCGGAGACGATGTCTACAAGCTGATCCGGGATTTAAGCGGTGGAGAAAAAGGACGTGTCTCTCTTGCAAAACTGATGCTTTCAGAAGCCAATTTTCTGATTCTTGACGAGCCGACCAACCACCTGGATATTACTTCCAAAGAAATTCTGGAGCAGGCACTCAACGAATATACCGGCACGGTTCTGTACGTATCCCATGACCGGTACTTTATCAACCAGACTGCCACCCGGATTCTGGAACTGGTCAACCAGACTTTTGTCAATTATATCGGAAACTATGATTACTATCTGGAGAAAAAAGAAGAACTGACCGCCGCATACGCCACCCCGGCTGCTGATCAGACAGTTCCTCAAAATACCACCGAATCGGCACCTTCAGACTCCAAACTAAGCTGGCAGGAACAAAAGGAACTGCAGGCAAAAGAACGAAAACGAAAAAATGAACTGAAAAAGACGGAAGACCGAATTGCTGTTCTGGAAGAACGAAATGTGGAAATCGACGAGCTGATGACGCAGGAAGAAGTCTATTCCAATTCTGTCAAATGTCAGGAACTTGCATTGGAAAAAGATGCAAACAATACCGAACTGGAAGAACTGTACGAAAAATGGGAAGAACTCGCAGAATAATCTGCGAGTCCTTTCCATTTCATTTTCTAATATCACTTCTTCCAGATAGGAGTCATTTCTTTTAATATCTCCGGTATTTTTTCATAAAAATTTTCCACATCAAACTTTCCATAGTATATGATATCCATATCCGCAGCTTTTCCGAGATAGATCATCTCATCTTCGTTCTGCTCTTGCAAATGAGGTTGTATATATGTGGACCACAGGTTTCGATTTAAATAAACCATTGCAATTTCCCTTTTTTCTGCTCCCTCTCCCACTGTTACAGGGTTACAAAAAACAGAGCCTGCCGAATCACTTCCTGCATAGGATAAATAGGCATCCTCTCCGACTATTTCCACTTCCATTTTCTGTGGATCAAACGGGATCGGCTCTTTCGGAAGCACCAGAATTGTATAAACTCCTGCCAGAAGGGCGCACACAAGAATCGCCCCAAGTATTGCTGCTGCGATCCTACGGTTGATCAATCTGTGTTTTAATTTCTGAAACAGTTCTTTTTCTGCCTGATTGATTTTTTTCTTATTCGGCAATATTATTTTTGCCCGCATTTTTTCCATTTCTTTTCTGCAGTCTTCACATTCCTTCAAATGTTCTTCTACCAGCTTCTTTGTATCCTCACTCACAATTTCATCTACATACAGCGGCATGATATCCTGTATTACATTACAACTGATTTTACTCATATCCCTGCTCCTCCATATACTCTTCAATTTTCTTTTTCGCTCTATAAAAAGTAACTCTCGCTCAGCCGGAACTTTTTTGAAATAATGTTCCGATTTTTTCATAAGAAAGTTCTCCAAACACCCGCAAATTAAACACTTCTTTATATGGTTCTTCCATATTGTGAAGGAACTTGTGAATCAAAAATGCCTTTTCTTCATTCACCAGATTTTCTGCAAAATGAACTCCTACATCTACTATGTTTTCATACTCTGTCCAATCTGCATCATGCTTTTTTCGTCTGCAGTAGCTAAAATATGTATTCTTCGCAATTGTAAAAAGCCAGGCTCTGATATCCTTTCTCCCGTCAAATTGATTCAGAGATTTTAATGCTTTTACAAACGTCTCCTGCGCAATTTCTTCTGCTGTCACTTCATCCGGCGTCAGGCTGCGAACATATAGAAAAACTTCCCGAAAATACAGCTGATATATTTTTTCGAACTCCACATCTCCCCCTCCTTTCACCTTAATAACTGCTCACATTCTAAAACGTTACAAATCTTTTCATTTTATTATATAAAAAACACAATAAAAATCTGATTATCCGCTAAAACACAGTATCTATCAGCATTTTCAAGGAAACAAACACATCAATTTACTACTTATTTACTACCATTGAATGAGCCTTGATACGCAAGTTTTCCTAGATATGCAAAGATATGGTACAGCACATCAGTATTGAAACAAGAAAAATTGAATAACTCATAGACTATGGAACGCCTAAAATGACGTTCCTTTTCTATTTTCAGCCGTTCATTATGGACGGTTATTTTATTACCAAAAATGAAAGGAGCATTAGATTTATGAAAAAGATGTTAAAACGATTGTGTACGGGCTTCTTAGCTCTTGCAACTGTCGTTACTGCTTTGCCGACTACACCCGTTCATGCAGAAAGTAAGCAATACTGGACGGAGTCAAAAGAGCGTGTCGGTATCGTTGAAAAAGTAATGAATGACGGTTCGATTGGTTCTACCTTTAATGAGGGACATTTGACCGTTGAGGGCGAGGACGCTTACTGTATCGACATTAACACAGACTTTAAGAATGGCTACAAGACCAGAGCTGACGCAAGCACCCGTATGAGTGCCGACCAGATAAGCGACGTTGCCTTATCTATCGAATATGTAAAACAGTACACAGACAGCCACAACGGAATAAGCAAAAACCACGCCTACCTTTTAAGACAGCTTGTTGTCTGGCAGAGATTAAGCGTACATCTTGGCTGGCAATGCGATAACGTGCGAGCTTCTTATGATGAAATTCCAAAGGCAACGCAGGACGAAGTTTTCTCTGGTGCAAAAGCCTTTGTCAAAGAGAATAAAGGACGCTATGAATGTGGCGGTTATATCTACTCTGGCGAGGGGCAGGAATTGGGACAATTCTGGGCGAAACTCAATGTTGGAAATGCGAAACTGCAAAAGACTTCCAGTAATACCAGCATTACAGACGGTAACGGGAATTACTCTATCTCTGGTGCGACATACGGTGTCTTTGCTGATAAGGACTGCACGAAACAGCTTGCCACCCTTACGACTGATAAAAACGGAAATACAGATGTTGCAGAGGTAACGGCTGGCACAGTCTATATCAAGGAATTATCTGCACCAGCAGGATATAAAGTGGATAAAACAGTTTATCCATTAACAATCAAAGCTGGCGAAACAGCAATCTTAAAAGTATCAGATACACCAAAGGTAACAGACACTTTGATTGAACTTTTTAAGATTGATATGGAAACACAGAAAGACAATCCGCAGGGGAACGCTTCTTTAGCAGGTGCGGAATTTACATGGAAGTATTATGCTGGCTTCTACAATAAAGACAATCTCCCTGCCGAAGCTACAAGAACATGGGTTACAAAGACAATCGCCGAAACAGACAGCGACGGTACAATCCACTATGTTACAAAATTAGCGGACGCATACAAGGTATCTGGCGACAGTTTCTATATGCAGGACGGCAAAGCCGTTCTTCCACTTGGAACACTAACCGTAGAAGAAACAAAAGCTCCAAACGGTTACTTGCTGGACGGTGCATATATGCAGGCTGGCGATAAGTCCGAACAGATTAAGGGCTTATATGTAACACAGATTACCGAGGACGACGACCTTGCCGTACTTACTGGAAGTAACCAGTTTTCCGTATCAGACAAGGTTATCCGTGGCGGTGTGAAAATCCAGAAACGAGATTTAGAAACGGGCGATACAAAGCCACAAGGAAGTGCTACCTTGAAAGATACTGCCTTTGACATCATTTCCTTAAATAATAATTCTGTATTGGTTGAGGGCAAACTATATAAGAAAAATGAAGTGGTAAAGACAATCCATACGGATATTGAGGGTATCGCTTCTACTTCTGCCGACCTTTTACCTTATGGAAACTTCCGTATCGTTGAGAGTGAAGCTCCAAACGGATATTTGACAGACGGTGCAAAACCGATTGACTTTGCAATCACAGAAAACGGAAAAATTGTGGACTTAACTGACGAAGCCCATTCTATCTATAATCAGATTAAGCGTGGCGATATTGAGGGCGTGAAAATCGGTGCAGGCACACACAAGCGTCTTGCTGATGTTCCCTTTAGGATCACAAGCAAGACGACGGGAGAAAGTCATGTCGTGGTAACTGATGATAACGGGCAGTTCTCCACTTCTGCTGACTGGGCTTCTCATAAGCACAATACCAACGCAGGAAAGACCAGCGAGGACGGTGTATGGTTTGGAACTTCTGAACCAGACGACAGCAAGGGTGCGTTACCTTATGATACCTACATCATTGAAGAATTAAAATGTGAAAGCAACAAAGGTTTTGAACTTATCCCACCTTTTGAAATCGTAGTATCAAGAAATAATCTTGTGATTGATTTAGGGACTTTGACTGATGAATACGAAAAAGAAATCTCTATCCATACCACATCGACCAACAAGGACGGCGAAAAGACTATCCTTGCAGGAAAAGAAGTTACAATCGTTGATACCGTCAAATTAGACGGACTTACAAAAGGCACAAAATATCAGCTCAAAGGCTGGCAGATGTTAAAGGAAGAAAACGCTGAACTTGTCATTGACGGAAAGCGTGTAGAAAATGACTATACCTTTATTGCTGATGATGAAGCTATGAAAGTGGAAATTACTTATACATTCAATGCGTCCGAGCTTGGCGGTAAAAATCTGGTAACATTCGAGGAATTATACGATTTGAGCAATCCAGAAGAACCCGTAAAAGTTGCGGAACATAAAGACATTGAGGACGACGGACAGACGGTACTTATCACAGAGCGTATCATCAAAATTCATACGACTGCTACCGATAAGGACGGCAACAAAGAGCTTGAAGCTGGAAAAGAGGTAACAATCATTGATACCGTAACTTTAGAGGGCTTAGAAGTCGGCACACAGTACAAACTTGTAGGCTGGCAGATGTTGAAAGAAGAAAATGCAGAGCTTCTTATCAATGGAAAACGTGTGGAAAGTGATTACACCTTTACCGCAGACAGCGAAACTATGAAAGTGGAAGTTGCCTTTACCTTTGACGCTACTTCTCTTGACGGAAAACAGCTTGTAACTTTTGAAGAATTGTACGATTTAAGCAATCCAGACGAGCCGAAGAAAGTTACCGAGCATAAAGACATTGAGGACAAGGGACAGACAATTACCTTTAAGGAAAAACCAGAAGAACCAGAGAAACCCGAAACGCCACAGACACCAGATACACCGCATAAAACAGACAGTCCAAAAACTGGCGATAGCACAAACCTTTACGGACTGCTTGCACTTCTTTTGACTTCTGGTGCTGGACTGGCAGGTATCTTCTTCTACAAACGCCGTCAAATGAAGAAATCATAAGGCGGTAACGGTATGAGGAAAGAAAAATCACGCTCTCCGCCGAAGCTGTCAAACGGCAGACTTCCGCTTATTCTGGCTTGTCCGCCAACAACCTGCAAGAACACGGATAGTCAAGGGTGCGTAAGCATTTATTTTACCCTTTACTATCTGTGGGATTGCTGGTACTTCCCAAACTGCCAGAATAAGAAATCATAATCAATAAACTTATCAAAAATAGAAAGAAACGAGGTAAAACAATATGGAAATGAAATATGTCGTGCCAGATATGGCACAGTCTTTTGGAACTCTTGAATTTGCAGGCGAAAGCGACCATGTTTTTGATAGAGATAAAGATAACCGCAGATTTTTCGCAAGAAGAAGCTATAACCTTTATTCTGACGTACAGAAAGGCGAAAATGTTGTAGTGGAAATTCCCGTGCAGGCTGGCGAAAAGCATTTCAAGTATGAGCAGAACGTAAAACTTGTCAATCCGAAGTTATATGGCAGAGGTTACGCAATCGGGGATATGGGACATACCGATTATGTGTTAGTTGCTGATGATATTGTAGCAGTTGAAGAAAAGTAAAGGAGTGAAGAATTTATGAGATTATCAAACGGGTTTGTTATTGACAAAGAGAAAACATTTGGAGAATTAAAATTTACAGCGGTGCGTGATGTGTTCTTGCAGAATGAGGACGGGACACCGAGTACCCAGCTTAAAAAGCGTATCTATGATTTGAAGTGCAGTCTGCATGGTGGAATTATCCCCGTGTCCGTACCGCCAGAAGTACCGTTAAGGGAATTTCCGTACAATGCAGTTGTGGAACTTGTCAATCCAGTAGCCGATACGGTATCACGAAAAACCTATACGGGTGCAGATGTGGACTGGTATGTAAAGGCAGAGGATATTGTGTTGAAGAATAAAGGCAATCAGAACGCAGGTAATCCACAGAACCCTACACCGCAGGGACAACAGAAAAAATAGGATTGCCGAGTAAAAATTATATTGTAGAGCATACTGCATAACGGTATAATTATTTCATATCAAATATAATGGAGTGATGAAAATGAAGCATATCTTAATTGTTGATGATGATATTCATATAAACAAAATGTTGGACGAAGTTTTAGTACATGAAAGATATATGGTTTCCCATGCTTACTCTGGTACAGAAGCATTATTATTTTTAGCAGATACAAAACCAGATTTGATTTTGCTAGACTTAATGTTACCGGGATTGTCTGGGGAAGAATTATTACCACAAATATCAGATATTCCCATTATTGTTATGAGTGCAAAAGTAGATGTTGAAGATAAGGTATCTCTTTTACTTGGTGGTGCAGTTGATTATGTTACTAAGCCTTTTGATACAAAAGAATTATTGGCAAGAATTACTGTTGCACTTAGAGTTAAAACACCCTCATTAAACAGAACATTAGAATTTGAAGATATTACATTGGATACATTTACTTATGAAGTGTTCATAGAGGACAAAAAAGTAAAACTGACGAGAACGGAATATGCTATTTTGAAATTGTTAATACAAAATCCGAAGCAAGTTATTGTAAAGTCATTTCTTTTAGAAAAAATTAGTGAGGACACACCAGACTGTACTGAAAGCTCATTAAAAATGCACATTAGTAATTTAAGAAAAAAACTTCGTGATATAAGTGGAAAAGATTATATTGAAGCTGTTTGGGGAATTGGATTTAAAATGAGAACAGAATAAATCTTTACTGTTTCTTTACTGTTTTCTTTACCGTTTTCTTTACTCTTACAAGATAGAATAACTATATCAGAAAACAGGAGGTAAAAATCATGGAATATGTTCTTAAAACAAATTCTTTATGTAAGAACTACGGGCATTTTAAAGCACTCAACGGCTTATCAATGAATGTGCCTAAAGGTTCGATTTATGGTCTTATCGGCAAAAACGGAGCAGGCAAAACAACTCTTATACGGTTGATATGTGGTTTACAAGAGCCTACATCTGGCGACTATGTTCTTTATGGCAAAAAGCACATAGATAAGGACATTACAAAATCTCGTCGCAGAATGGGAGCAATCGTAGAAACACCGTCAATTTATGTTGATTTAACAGCGTATGAAAATTTAAAGGAGCAATACAAAGTATTAGGTATTCCCTCTGATGATGGAATTTCCGAAATATTAAAATTAGTTGGTCTTGAAAATACCGGAAAGAAAAAGGCAAAGAATTTTTCTCTTGGTATGCGTCAAAGACTAGGTATTGCGGTTGCTCTTGCAGGTTCGCCAGATTTTCTCGTTCTTGATGAGCCAGTCAATGGACTTGACCCACAAGGAATTATAGAAATTAGGGAATTGATCTTGAAGCTCAATCAAGAACATGGAATTACCGTTTTGATTTCTAGTCATATATTAGACGAGCTATCAAAACTGGCAACATACTATGGCTTTATTGACAATGGTAAAATGATAAAACAGATTAGCTCTATTGAATTGGAAAGTAAATGCCGAAAATGTACTCATTTAAAAGTATCAAGCACAAAAACCCTTGCTTATGTTTTAGACACTATGAACATTGAATATAAAATACTTTCTAATACAGAAGCGGATATTTTTGAAAAAGTTAATATTTCAAAATTAACGACAGAATTATCCAAAAAAGATTGTGAAGTTATTTCGATACATGAACATGATGAAAGTTTAGAAAGTTATTTTGTTAGCTTGGTAGGGGGTGCAAGACATGAATAAATTATTATCTGCTAATTTCTTTCGATTAAGGAAAAATAAATGTTTTAGGGGTTCATTAGCTTTTATGTTTGTGATTGGAATAGCTAGCCCACTATTGAGATATAGGGATATGAAACAGTCTGGATATATCAATAATCTTGACAATGGATTTTTCATGTGTGCATTGTTCATAGGAATTATTCTTGCTGTATTTTGTAGTCTTTTTATCGGTACAGAACATAATGACGGAACAATCAGAAACAAAATTATCGTAGGACAGAAAAGAGAAACTATTTATTTATCAAATATGGTAACTTGTTCTATTATTGCAATTACAATGTGTATTGTGTTTTTTGTTCCGTATCTCAGCGTTGGAATTCCTTTACTTGGATTTTTTGTTGCTGATATGAAAATGATTGTAATGATAGGAGTAACTGTCTTGGTTTTATCAGTTACATTTGCTTCTCTTTTTACACTTGTAGCAATGCTCTCTCAAAATAAAGCTATTATTGCAGTAGCTTGTATTCTATTTTCATTTGGGCTTTTGTTTGCTGGTGCAATATGTAATAGAATGTTGGACGCTCCAAAAACTATTCCAGCTTATTCGATAGGAGAAAATGGAGAAAGCACAGCTCAAGAAATGGAAAATCCAAAATATTTAGACGGAACAAAACGAGAAATTGTGCAATTCTTTTATGATGTAAATCCAGGCGGTCAAGCAATTCAATGTTCAACAATGCAAGTTGTTAATTTAACACGATTGCCTATATATTCCTTAGTAATCGTTATACTTACAACTGGTGCAGGTGTTTGGATTTTCAAGAAAAAAGATTTAAAGTAAAGGAGTGAAAAATTATGCTATGGTTATGGCTTTTCATAAGTGGACTGATTTTAGTAATTATCTTGTTACTTATCAAGATACATTTATTACGAAAATCTGCAAAAGAAATAGAATGTTCATTCTCTGAAAAGCTCATAACCGATAGTAATACTCTGATTGATATTTCAAGCAACGATAAATATATGTGTCATTTAGCAAATGAAATAAATATCCAGCTACGAAAGCTCCGAGCTGAACGCAGAAAATTTCAAAAAGGCGATATAGAATTAAAAAATGCTGTTACAAATGTTTCTCACGATTTACGCACACCGCTAACCGCAATATATGGCTATTTGGATTTACTTGAACAAGAAGAAAAAAGTGAAAAAGTGAATAGATATATTGCTGTCATAAAAAATCGTACAGAAATGCTAAAACAACTAACAGAAGAATTATTTCGTTATTCTGTGATTTTAACTTCAGAAGAAGATTTAAAAATTGAACCTATTACTATTAACAATGTATTAGAGGAAAGTATCGCTTCATTCTATACAATTTTAAAAGAAAAGCAAATTTCTCCTAAGATTATCCTTCCACAGAAAAAGATAGTCCGTAATCTTGACCGTTCCGCATTATCAAGAATATTTGCAAATTTATTGAATAATGCAGTCAAGTACAGTAATGGCGATTTAGAAGTTACATTATTTGAAAATGGAGAAATTCATTTTATAAACCATGCTTCAAATTTGACTGAAATAGAAGTTGGAAAATTATTTGACCGATTTTATACAGTTAATAATGCTAGAAATTCAACTGGACTGGGATTGTCTATTTCAAAAGCATTAGTTGAAAAGATGAATGGTACAATTTCAGCCGAGTATAATAATGAAATGCTTAATATTTGCATTGTGTTTGATTTGTGAAAATAACTTTTTATAGCAGTTAGTCTTTGGATTGACTGCTTTTTTCGTACCCAGAAAGGAGTGATTGATTTATGCGTAAGATTTGGAACAAAGGACACCGTATCAGAGCCAGCGACAAACACCTTGTCTATCATTTTTCCATAGGGACGCTTCTGTTTGTATTCGTGGCGATTCTATTGCTATTGAATATCAAACAGCTCATGCGTACCGATTGGGAGCATTTCAGCTTGTTAGAGAACGGCTTGACGCTCTCCCCTTACAACTTCATAACCATACTGATAGCGACTGGTGTTTGTGCATTGGTCGCTTTTCTGTATTACCGCTTCTGTTACGATAGTTTCAAGAAGCTCCTGCACCGTCAAAAGCTGGCAAGAATGATACTGGAAAATAAGTGGTATGAAGCCGATACCGTACAAGACAGCGGTTTTTTTACTGACCTGCAAAGCAGATCAAGAGAAAAAATCGTCTGGTTTCCAAAGATTTACTATCAAATGGAAAAGGGACTGCTTCATATCCGCTGTGAAATCACGCTGGGAAAATATCAAGACCAGCTTTTACGGTTAGAGGATAAATTGGAAAGTGGCTTGTATTGTGAGCTGACAGACAAGACCCTGCATGACGGCTATATCGAATATACCCTGCTTTATGATATGATAGCAAACCGCATTACCATTGATGAAGTACGTGAAGAAAAAGGCTGTCTTAGATTGATGAAAAATCTTGTCTGGGAATATGACGCACTCCCCCACGCTCTGATTGCTGGTGGAACTGGTGGCGGTAAAACTTATTTTCTGCTGACGCTCATTGAAGCCTTACTGCATACCAACGCTGTCCTTTACATCTTAGACCCGAAGAATAGCGACCTTGCGGACTTAGGAACGGTCATGCCAAACGTCTACCATACCAAAGAAGAAATGATAGATTGCGTCAATGCCTTTTATGAGGGCATGGTACAGCGAAGCGAGGAAATGAAACGACACCCGAACTATAAGACGGGTGAAAACTACGCCTATCTGGGACTGCCACCCTGCTTTCTTATCTTTGATGAATATGTGGCGTTTTTTGAAATGCTGGGGACGAAAGAAAGCGTGAGTTTACTTAGCCAGTTAAAGAAAATCGTTATGTTAGGGCGACAAGCAGGTTATTTCCTTATTGTTGCCTGCCAGCGTCCAGACGCAAAGTATTTCTCGGACGGTATCAGAGATAACTTCAATTTCCGTGTGGGGCTTGGTCGTATCAGCGAATTAGGCTACGGTATGCTGTTCGGTTCAGATGTGAAAAAGCAGTTTTTTCAGAAGCGTATCAAGGGGCGTGGCTATTGTGATGTGGGAACAAGTGTTATCAGCGAATTTTACACGCCTTTAGTCCCGAAAGGACATGATTTTTTACAAACTATCGGCAGGCTTGCACAAGAAAGACAAGCTATGCCAGAACAACAAGGAAAGGAAGATGTGATTGAATAAGGACACATTAAATATTTATCACGCACCCACAGAGAAAAATTACCTCTGTTTGTGCTTGAATACAGATATTTTTACAGCGGATTGCAGGAAATATATGTTAGATTGTTTCTTAAATTATTCTGTCAATCCAAATTTACGATTTCATTCAAGGATAGATAAAATCATTGATGATGTTATTCGTGAAAAAATCAATATTCCTCATAAGTTTAGAATGAGGTTGGAAAGCAGACATTGCATTGAAAGCAGGATAATTTATTTTCGATTTCGAGTTTTAGATAAGTCTTGTCTGCAATGTAATGTATTTCTTAAAGGATTGTCTGATGAAATGAAAGAAGCACTTTCAGATGAAAGAATAGATTTTGCGGTTCTCTATGAGGGCATACAAGGTTCACAGCAGGACACAGACACGGACGACAAGGACGGGTTTTGCGGTTCTCAACCGCAAGTTCCGTTCTTGGCGGACGGGGCTTGTCCCGTCCGCTGATTAAACCCCTCGGTATCTAACAGAGGGGTACGTTTGCAAATAGACAATAGCCGAAAAACATAGGAAACATAAGACTTCTGGTATGGTTTCCTAACGAAAATCAGTTGTGAAGTCGTCTTAAAAAACTTCACACTTTACAGATTGGGGGTATGGTTCTGAATGAAGAACAATGGATAAAAGAATTACGTGAGAAACGGATTGCTTACGGTATCTCACAAGGCAGGCTGGCGGTGGCTTCTGGTATCACAAGGGAATATCTCAACAAGATAGAAAGCGGAAAAATGAAGCCGTCAAAGGAACTTCTTAATACTCTGCATAAAGAACTGGCAAGGTTCAATCCAGAAGCACCGCTTACCATGCTGTTTGATTATGTGAAAATTCGTTTTCCCACGCTGGATATACAGCACATTATCAAAGATATATTAAAACTGAATATCAATTATATGCTCCATGAAGATTACGGACATTACAGCTATACGGAGCATTATTCTCTTGGGGACATCTTTATCTATACGTCGGCTGACGAAGAAAAAGGTGTCCTTTTAGAGTTAAAAGGGCGTGGTTGCCGACAGTTTGAAAGTTACCTGCTGGCACAGCAAAGAAGCTGGTATGACTTTCTCATGGACGCACTCGTAGACGGTGGCGTGATGAAGCGTATCGACCTTGCTATCAACGACCATACGGGCATTTTGGATATTCCAGAGCTTGCGGAAAAATGCAGGAAACGGGAATATATCGGAAAGTCCAGAAGCTATAAGT
>ENA-OPZZ01000460-OPZZ01000460.1-human-gut-metagenome-genome-assembly--contig:-NODE-460-length-32205-cov-18.726729_pt1 | contig 32205 bp, 28 predicted proteins | sample MGYA00242487_ERZ504511 | MGnify/ENA primary metagenome ERZ504511 (study PRJEB26092, sample SAMD00036241) | human gut metagenome | host: Homo sapiens | study: EMG produced TPA metagenomics assembly of... | reverse complement strand
ATACATTTCCGAAGAAGATCTTCCTCGCCGTTCTCAACTTTTTTCACCCAGTTCGGCTCAGCGATCAGGCCGCGTCCCATTCCGACGATATCTACATCGCCGCTCTCGAGAACTTTTTCAACGACCTTCGGGTCACGGTAGTTACCAGCATTGATCACAGGCTTTTTGAATTTATTTTTTACGGCTCTTGCCATGTAGGAACGCCATCCATCCGGCAGGAAGTTGGAGTCGATCTGATACTGCAGGGATGGGTTGAGGCCGCAGGATACGTCATACATATCTACGAACTCATCCAGGTACTCGAGGTACTCGAGGGTATCTTCCAGAGTATTTCCTCCCGGAACACGCTCCTCAGCAGAGATACGAACGATGATCGGGAACCACGGTCCGACGTTTTTACGTACTTCTTCGAGAACCATACGTGGGAAGCGCAGGCGGTTTTCTACAGAACCACCGAATTCATCGGTTCTTTTATTGTAATACGGGGAGATGAACTGGCTCATCAGGTAGGAGTGGCCGCAGTGGATTTCAATGGCATCAAAGCCGATGGCCTGCACACGTTTTGCAGCCTCGCCGTATTTTTTCACGGTTGTCATGATTTCTTCTTTTGTCATCGGGCGAGGGGTTTCTCCGCCGGCTTTTGTCGGGATGTTGGAAGAAGAAACGGTTTCCATACCGGTTCTTGCGGAAGATGCGGAAGCTCCGGCGTGGTTGATCTGAATTGCTACGGTAGCACCGTTTTTATGAAGATTTTCGACTAACTGATAGTAGCGCGGCATAAAGCTGTCGTGGTCGATACGGATCTGGCTGGTTCCGTTGGAACCGACCGGGTACTCGATGTTGGCGTTCTCCAGAATAATAAGACCAACGCCGCCTTTTGCGCGGAGAGAGTAATAATTCATATGACGGTTACTCATCTCACCGCTTGTCTCACCGTAGTTGGTTCCCATCGGGGTCATTGCAATACGGTTTTTAATCGTTGTTCGTTTGATGGTAATTGGTTCAAAAATTTTTGGGTAAGCACTCTTCATGAAAATTTCTCCTTATTCATTACATGAGCGGTAATCCTCTGTTTGTGACAAATCCATCATAACTCTTTCGACTAAAAATTAACAATATCTTTCAGATAAACTTTTGATACGTTTTCGCTATCGTTTCTGGACTCTTCGATAATGTCAGCGTGCTGTTTCATGTATTCGGTAAACCGTTCGACAGCCGGAAGCCGGTAGCGGTTCTTCATCCAGAACATAAAAGTCTGATGATAAATCTCGAGACCTTTCAGTGTATGGATGCGGATACCGTCTGCCTGTTCCAGAATATCGGTTCGCGGCATGAGCGCGATGCCGAAGTTTTCGCGTACCAGTGCCACAATCGAATATTCATCCGGGCATTCCATGATAATATTGGGATGAAGCTGATATTTGCGGTAGAGATGACCGGTGTAGGCCCCCATCCAGGATGCGCGGTCGTAGCCGATCACCGGATAACGGGTAAGCTTTACAAGCGGAACCTCCGGTTCGTCGGCAATCGGATGCTGTTCCGGGGACACGATGACAAGCGGCTGCTGGATCAACGGAAAAAACTCCATGTCGTCGCGCTTTAAAAAGCCGCCAAACCCAAGATCGAGTTCGCCGGATTTCACCTTCTGTGCAATGGCCGGGGTATGGTTCTGCCAAAAGCTAAAGGCAACATTTTTGTTTTCTTCTTGGTCCAGAAAGGTGCGGACATTGTGCGGAATATAATGTCCGGCAAGTGGAAAAATATAACCGATGTTGATTTTTCCGCCACCGGAGGCGAGTTCTTTCATCTTGCCTGCCGCAATGTCACAGTCGCCTGCGATCCGGTCTGCATGCTCCAGGAAAAGACGGCCGGCATTGGTAAGGACAACACCGCGCCCTTTCTTTTCAAACAGCGTGATTCCAAGCTCACTTTCAAGGGCGGCCATCGAACGGCTCAGGGATGGCTGGGAAATATAAAGCTCCTCTGCCGCCTGGTGATAATTTTCCAGCCGGGCGACCTTTCGGAAATAGAGAATCTGATTCAGTGTCATGTGGTTTTTCCTCCTGAAAAAATGGTTCCGTAAGAAAGTCTTTGCTTCCTCTTATTATGATAACTCAAGTATACCATATCAATGCATTCAATGCATTGATTTTTTCCTTTAAAAGCATTAGACCGCACACACTTTCACTGTTAAAATAAAGGCAAATGTTATTTTTTTAACATTCACGAAACTGGTAATCTGTTGTTTGTGACAAAACAAAAGGATGAACCGAACAGAGGAAAAAGACAATTTGACCTCAACACATGATCTATTTAAAAAGGAGAGAAACCATGAACAAGAAATACCTGCCAAGTGCATTAATTTTGTACTTGAACTACTTTATCCACGGTGTTGGATGCTCTATTCTGGGCCAGGCAGTCATCAAAGAGGCTCTGGCAGCAGCATGGGGAGTGGAAGCAATGGCAATTACCGCAATTTCCGCAGCACTCGGTCTTGGCCGTCTGATCGCACTGCCATTTGCAGGTCCTCTGTCCGACAAGCTCGGACGTCGCATTTCCACCGCAATCGGAAGTGCTTCTTATGCAATTTATCTGATCGGCCTTGCCCTTGCATTTAATGCAGGAACACACGGTGGTTATACCATCGCTTACGTATGCGCCATTATCGGCGGTATCGCAAACTCCTTTCTGGATACCGGTATTTACCCGGCAGTATCCGAAATTATTTACAAAGCTCCGAGCGTTGCTACTATGGGAATCAAATTCTTCATCGCAATCGCACAGATGCTGCTTCCATTTGTTCTTGGTGTAGCGGTTACTTCTACCGCAGCCGGCTTTACCTCCTACAATCCGTTATTCTATGGATGCGGAATTGCGTATATCGTACTTTTTGTACTGGTATTCCTGTTCCCGCTGCCAGATGCTGACCAGAAAGCATCCGGCAAAAAAGAGGGTCTGATCGACAGCCTGAAGCATACCCATTTCTCTTTCGAGTCCATCGCCATGATCCTGATCGGATTCACCTGCACCGGTACCTTCCAGCTGTGGCTGAACTGCGCGCAGAACTTTGCAAAAGAAAATGTAGGCTGGGCGAATCCGTCCATCATGCAGACCTACTATTCTGCAGGAACTATGCTGGCACTCGTTGTAACCGCATTCCTGACCAGAAAAATCAAAGACGTTCGTTTCATCGTTGTTTACCCGGCTATCTGCCTTGTAACAATGATCGCTGTCCTGATGGGACAGAGTAAACCGCTGATGATCGCCGGTGCTTTCATTATCGGATGGGCTGGTGCAGGCGGACTGCTTCAGATCGCAACTTCCGTTTGCAACATGCTGTTCCCGAAAATCAAAGGAACCGTAACCGCACTGGTTATGATCGCATCTTCTCTCTGCAACTACACCATCCTGACCGCAGCATCTAAAATGCAGCCGTCCGGCGTTATGACCATGAATATCGTTCTGACCGCAGTTGGTGTTGCACTTGGACTGTTTGTAAATATCCGCTATAAAAAAATGGTTGAACTTGCACAGCAGGACAATTAAAATGAGGTTAAGGATTGCGGAAGTACGAAGTACCAAGGAATCCGGACGTGAAAAAGAAAAGCCTGCAAAGAAAAGTCAGGGTTAAATTGAAGAAAGAAGGAAAAACACATGAATACAGTAAAAGTTCGTGATATTGAAATCGGTGCCGGCGCACCGAAAATCATCGTTCCGATCGTAGGTGTTACCAAAAACGATATCATCGAAGAAGCAAAAACCTTCCATTCGATTCCGGTTGATGTTGTAGAATGGCGTGTAGACTGGTTTGAAGGCGTATTCGACTTTGCGCAGGTAGAGGACGTGTTAAAAGACCTCCGCGAAGCACTCGGCAATATTCCGCTTCTGATGACGTTCCGTACCTCCAAAGAAGGCGGCGAAAAAGCTATCGAGCCGGCAGCCTATGCGGAGCTGAACATCAAAGCAGCACAGACCGGATATGTAGATCTGATCGACGTTGAAATTTTTACCGGAGACGAGATCGTAAAAAAAATCATCGATGGTGCACACGCAGCAGGTGTAAAGGTTATCGCTTCCAATCATGATTTCTTCAAAACTCCTGCAAAAGCAGACATCATCTACAGACTGCGCAAAATGCAGGATATGAACGCAGATATTCCGAAGATTGCTGTTATGCCGCAGAACAGGAAAGACGTTTTGACCCTGCTTGCGGCAACAGAGGAAATGGCCACCAATTATGCGGACAGACCGATCATCACCATGTCTATGGCAGGCACCGGTGTAATCAGCCGTCTCTGCGGTGAGGTATTCGGTTCTTCCATGACCTTCGGCGCGGCAAAGAAAGCATCCGCACCGGGTCAGATGGGTGTGAATGATCTGAGCACCGTTCTGGATCTGCTTCACAAAGCCATGTAACCGTTTTTTCTTTAGGGGACACCGGTATTTTTAGCTTTGCTGTTGATGCCGATGTCCCTTTTGTATTATTGTTCTGTTATAAATTTAACGGAGGTATGCCTTTTATGAAGAGAATATTTCACTGGCTGGATGAAAATCTCGAAGAATTTCTTCTTGTGATCGGTCTGATCGCCATGACGCTGATCATGGGAGTCCAGGTTTTCTGTCGTTACGTTCTTGGCATGTCGCTGTCGTGGTCGGAAGAGCTGACCAGATATATTTTTATCTGGTGCGGTTTTTTAAGCGTCAGCTACTGCAGTAAGAAATGCCTTTCCATCAAGATCGAGCAGTTTGTTGCGATTTTCCCGCGGAGAGGAAAAGCCATCTTCAAAATTGTGAATCATACATTTGAACTGATTTTTTTCATCTATATGATTCCGTTTGCTTTTTCCTATATGATGTCGTCGGTTAAAAGCGGCCAGCTTTCCCCGGCCTGCAAAATTCCGATGTACTTTATCCAGGCAGCACCGCTCGTCTCCTTTGTGCTGGTTGCCTTTCGTGTTCTGCAGCGGTGGATGATCGAGTTCCGCGTGGCACGCGGTGAGAACGTTTTCGACCCGGCCCATCCGGAGCGCAATACGCCGGAATCCTTCATTGAGGCAAATGCCGGAGCAGATAACGCCACAGAAAATGCCCTGAACGCGGGTATCGACAACCGCATTCATACGATTAAAAATTCAAACGAGGAGGAACGCTAATGCCGGTCGTAGTATTATTTTTGATTTTTGTTGCATTGCTGGTCATCGCTGTTCCGGTATCGATTACCCTTGGAATCACATCTGTGCTTCCGTCGGTGTTTGACCCGTCCTTTACGGTAGGAGCCAAATATCTGATCCGTGCCATGTTCGGAGGTCTCGATTCCTTCCCCCTGCTGGCAGTTCCGATGTTCGTCCTCTCCGGTATCATCATGGCTAAGGGAGGCATCTCCAAAAAACTGTTTGATGTCTTTGCCTATTTTCTCGGAAAATTCACCGCAGGTATGCCGTGCGCTGTTATCGTCACCTGCCTTTTTTATGGTGCGATTTCCGGTTCCGCTCCGGCGACCGTTGCTGCTGTCGGAAGCATGACAATTCCGATTCTGACTACTCTTGGTTATGATCTGACATTCTCCACAGCGATTGTGGCAGTTGCCGGCGGCCTTGGCGTTATCATTCCCCCGAGTATTCCGTTCATCATGTACGGTATGGCTTCCGGCGCTTCGGTCAGTGACCTGTTCCTTGCCGGAATTGTACCGGGTCTGATGATCGGTCTGCTGCTGATGGTTTATGCCGTTTATCACTGCAAACGGTATGGGGAGGACAAAGAGAAGATCCATGCAGAAGTCAAAGTGCTGCATGACAAAGGCCTGCTTCGCGTTTTAAAAGAGAGCTTTTTTGCACTGCTCAGCCCGGTGATCATCCTTGGCTGTATCTACAGCGGTGTCGCTTCCCCGACTGAGGCGGCTGTTATCTCCGTATTCTATGCATTGATCATCAGCCTTTTTGTGTACAGGAGTATCCGCATCCGCGACATCTGGTCCATTCTGGTTGAGGCGATTCGTACCTTCACCCCGATCCTGTTTATTCTGGCGGCATCGACGGCATTTTCCCGTGTGCTGACGCTGATGCAGGTACCGCAGACGGTCAGCGAGTTTATCCTGAACAACTTCCACAGCCCGGTTGCGATCCTTCTGATCATCAATGTATTCCTGCTGATTGTGGGAATGGTGATGGATACCACACCGGCAATCCTGATTCTGACCCCGATCCTGCTGCCGATCATACAGGCAATCGGTATGGATCCGATTCAGTTTGGTGTGATCATGGTTGTCAACCTGGCGATCGGCTTCGTAACACCGCCGATCGGCGTCAACCTGTTCGTGGCAAGCTCCCTGACCGAGGTTCCGGTCATGCAGATCGCAAAGAAGGCTATGCCGATGATCGGTTTCTTCCTTGTGGCACTGCTGCTGATTACGTTTATTCCGGCGATTTCGATTGGAATTTTATAAGGAGGAGCGAAGGACGATGAAAAAGATGACAAAAAAGAAAAAGCTTTTCCGAAAAGTGACGGCACTTGCTGCTGTCATTGCGCTTGGCGCATCGCTTGCCGGCTGCGGCTCTTCCGATGGAGAGACGACACAGCGCTATTCCTGGCCGCTGGCAACGGCGAGCCCGGAGGACACGGTAACGCAGATCTTCGCTGAGAAGTTTGCGGAAGAGATTTCAGAGCTGAGCGATGGAAGGATGAAAATTCAGGTTTACGCAAACTCAACGCTTGGCGGCGACCGCGATCTGCTGGAAACGTGTGCTGACGGCGATATTCCGTTTGTCGTACAGAATACGGCACCGCAGGTTTCTTTTATGGGGGATCTTGCCGTGTTTGATTTGCCGTGTGTGTTTGATTCTCTCGATGAATGCCGTGAGAAGATTGATAATCCGGAGTTTTACGATCTGATCAGCAATGTTTATACGGAGGGCGGCTATCACCTGCTCGGTATGGCAGATCAGGGATTTCGTGTCATGAGTACGAATAAGCCGGTTTACAGCTTTTCGGATTTCAAGGGCCAGAAGATCCGTACCATGGAGAACAGCTACCATCTGGCATTCTGGAAAGCCATCGGTGCCAACCCGACGCCGATGAGCTTCAGTGAGGTTTACATCGGCCTGCAGCAGCACACGATTGATGCGCAGGAGAACCCGTATGAGGTCATCGTTTCGAATAATCTGTATGAGCAGCAGGATTACGTAGTGGAAACGAACCATCTGCCGCATCTGATTTCCCTGATTGTCAACGACGATTTCTTCCGGGATCTGCCGGAAGACGAGCAGGAGATCATGACAGAGGCCGCAAAGATTGCGACCGAGTACGCAAGAGAGCAGTCCGATGCCCGTATCGCCGACAAGATCGCGACAATTGAGGAGAGCGGAACGAAGATTCTGACACTCGATGACCAGACAAGAGAGGAGATCCGAGAGGCATCGAAGAGCGTGTATGCGTCGATTAAAGAGAACATTGACCCGGCGATTTACAATGCTTATATGGATGGGATTGAATAGAAAATGGTGACGATTCAGAGCCCTGTCTCGATGTTTCTCCCGTTTTGCATGACTCTGAACAACTGCAAAAAAAAGAAATTTCCCGGCTGCGGGGTGCTGAAAAACGGTGCTTCGCAGCCATTTTTTTTCTGTCCGGATCGCTTTAAAATCGCTTTGAATTTATAAAATCTGCCTTGCACCGTCGAAATTACAAGATTATAATGATGTTTGGAAGGTTTTTGAGCTATTACTGATGAACAAGGGAGGCAAAAAAATGATTTTTGAACACATGGACCGGATTGTATTTGCAGGAGATTCCGTAACAGATATGGAAAGTGCACAGCCGGTGGGGGAAGGTTTATTTGAAAATGTCGGAAAGAGCTACGTTCGAATTGTCGAGAACATGCTCGCAGCATTCTACCCGGAGATATATCTTCGCGTGACAAACTCCGGTATCAGCGGAAACACAAGCCGCGACCTGCTGCAGCGCTTCGACCGTGATGTCGTATCCTTAAAACCGGACTGGGTATCCATCTGCATCGGCATCAACGACGTCTGGAGACAGTTCGACAGCCCGGCTATCCCGGACGAGCAGGTATCGCCGGAGGAGTACCGTTCCAACGTCGAGAAGATGATTCTTTCCGTAAAAGATAACGTAAAAGGTGTTTTTCTCATGACCCCATATTACATGGAACCAAATGCAGAGGATTGGATGAGAAAACGTATGGATACATATGGGGCAATCTGCCGTGAGCTGGCTGAAAAATATGGCTGCTGTTTCATCGATCTGCAGGCTGTTTTTAATGATTACTTCCAATACCGCCATTCTTCCTACATTGCCTGGGACAGAATCCATCCAAATCAGATCGGGGCAACCGTGATCGCGCGGGCATTTTTGGAAAAATGTGGATTTGACTACAATCACAGACCGGGAGAAGAATAAAAACTAATATAAATACCATAACAAAAGCAGAAATTTGCGTTTTCGCGAGAAGTGCAGATTTCTGCTTTTGTAACCCACTAAGATATATCATAATTACCAGAGCTTGTCGGAATGGAAAGTTGCCGGAATGATAGAAACTCGCACCACTGGTGCGAGAAATTAGTTGGAACAATAATATTATTTCGAATGACAAAAAGATATGGCTGGACGAAAAGAGTTTTAGCTAATTCTGTCTGAAAACAGCTGACAGAGTCGAAAAAAGAGAAAAAGAATCGGTAAAATTTTGCTTAAATTACCAAAAATAATTGCTGTTTTGGGACAGTTATGGTATATTATGACTATACATACATTTATGTGGCGCTACATGGGGACATAAGAGTGAGACATAAAAGAAAGGTAACTATTCAGAACCCCATCTCGATTCCGCTTGCGCTGCATCTCGATGTTGCTTCTCGCCATATGAAATTCCAGAAAGCCGCGCATTCATGCAAGCGTGATTCACGATTTTCTTCTCTTTCGCATGGCGTTGAATAGTTACAAATAAAGAATAGAACAGGAGAAAAAAAGATATGTATCTGGAAGAGTATAAGAGATGGCTGGAAGCTGACCTGGAAGACGCAGACCTGAACCCGGAGCTGGCACGGATTGAAGGAAACGATGAGGAGATCAAGGATCGTTTTGCAGTATCTCTGAAATTCGGAACCGCAGGACTTCGTGGAGTGCTTGGCGCAGGAACAAACCGTATGAATATCTATGTAGTACGTCAGGCAACACAGGGTCTTGCAAACTGGGTAAAAACACAGGGCGGAAACCAGACGGTAGCCATCAGCTATGACAGCCGTATCAAGAGCGATGTATTCGCAAAAACAGCAGCAGGCGTTCTGGCAGCAAACGGAATCAAAGTCAGAATTTACGACGCACTGATGCCGGTACCGGCACTTTCCTTTGCAACCCGTTACTACAACTGCAACGCAGGTATCATGGTAACTGCATCCCACAACCCGGCAAAATACAACGGCTACAAAGCCTACGGCCCGGACGGATGCCAGATGACCGATGATGCTGCAGCAATCGTATACGCAGAGATTCAGAAAACCGATATCCTGACCGGCGTAAAATATATGCCGTTCGCAGAGGGCGTGGAAGAAGGACTGATCCGTTTTGTCGGAGAAGACTGCAAGAATGCCCTGTATGAAGCAATCGAATCCCGTCAGGTTCGTCCGGGTCTGTGTAAAACCGCCGGACTGAAACTCGTTTACAGCCCGCTGAACGGATCTGGTCTTGTACCGGTTACGCGCGTATTAAAAGACATCGGCATCACCGATATTACCATCGTTCCGGAGCAGGAGTACCCGAACGGATACTTCACCACCTGCAGCTATCCGAACCCGGAAATCTTTGCAGCACTGGAAAAGGGTCTGGATCTTGCAAAAGAAACCGGCGCAGATCTGATGCTGGCTACCGACCCGGATGCAGACCGTGTTGGTATTGCCATGAAGTGCCCGGATGGAAGCTATGAGCTGGTAACCGGAAACGAAGTCGGCGTTCTGCTTCTCGACTACATCTGCGCAGGCCGCATCGAGAAAGGCACCATGCCGGAGAAACCGGTTGCTGTAAAATCCATCGTGTCTACACCGCTGGCAGATGCAGTTGCAGAGCACTACGGCGTAGAGCTCCGCAGCGTTCTGACCGGATTCAAATGGATCGGCGATCAGATTGCAAACCTGGAGGCAGACGGCGAAGTAGACCGCTTCATCTTCGGATTCGAGGAGAGCTACGGATACCTGGCTGGCCCGTATGTAAGAGATAAAGACGCAGTCATCGGCTCCATGCTGATCTGCGAGATGGCAGCTTACTACAGAAGCATCGGAAGCTCTCTGAAACAGAGACTGGAAGAGATCTATGCCGAGTATGGCCGCTACCTGAACAAAGTAGACAGTTTCGAGTTCCCGGGACTTAGCGGAATGGACAAGATGGCCGGTATTATGGATGGCCTTCGAAAAGAGCCGCTGACCGAGATCGCAGGTTCCGCTGTTGTCAAAGTAACCGATTACGAGAAACCGGAAGAAACAGGACTCCCATCCGCAAACGTTCTGATCTACAAACTGGCAAACGGTGAAACCGTCATCGTCCGCCCGTCCGGAACAGAGCCGAAAATCAAAGTATACTACACAACACTTGGTAAGGATCTGGCAGAGGCAGAAGCAGAGAAAGAAAAACTCGCAGAGGCTTTGAAACCGATTCTGGCATAAAGAAAATAAAAGAATGGAAGGGCGTGGCTTTGGTCACGCCCTTTTTTGAACCGAAATTTCTTTGAAAAGTGTAAGATTTTCTGCAAAATGGCGTGATGATAGATGAAAGGGGGGATTTCCATATGGAGGATACTCATATTGTCCAAATGTACTGGGACAGGAACGAAACAGCGATCAGCGAGTCTGCGATGAAATATGGTACATACTGTACGTCCATTGCACAGAATATTCTGCAGAATCCGGCGGATGCAGAAGAATGTGTCAACGACACCTGGCTTCACGCGTGGAACGCTATGCCGCCGCACCGGCCGTCTCTGTTATCCACATTTCTTGGAAAAATAACGAGAAATCTTTCGTTTGATCTGTATCGAAAAATGCATCGCAAAAAACGCGGAGGAAGTCAGATGGATGCAGTATTGGACGAGCTGGAAGAATGTGTTTCGGGAAAAGATGATATCGAGAGGCAGTGGGAGATGAAAGAACTGATCGCGGAGATCAATCAGTTTCTGCAGAAGCTGCCGGAGGAGAAACGATGCATGTTTGTCCTGCGGTACTGGTATGTAGACAGTATCGGTGAAATCGCGGAGCGGCTGGGAAGAAGTGAAAATTATATTTCAGTTTCATTAAACCGGATCCGTGGAAAATTGCATACACACTTGACGGAAAGGGGGTTCGAATTATGAAGAAAGAAGAATTGTTTGAAGTGCTGGGAAATCTGGAGCCTGGTATGGTGGAAAAAGCACGGAGTGATCGCCACCCGCGAAGAGGCGTATGGAAAAAATGGACGGCCGCCGCAGCCTGCGCGGTGATCATCGGCGGAGCTGTGCTGGGGGTTGCGACATGGAGAAACGGTCGGGAGGGTTCTGCAGTCCGTTATCCGTCGGGGGTAACGACGGTTCTGGCGGCTTATCCGGCATCTGTGGAGCGGACAATGGATGCACAGAAATTCATGGAAAGCGATGCACACTGGGACTGGTGGGATTCGTACCGGGAGTTGACAGCAAAATCAGCAGAACTGCAGTCGGGAATGGATGCATATTATCAGAACCTGATGAAACAAATGCTGGTTTCAGAAGATGAAAATACCGTCTGCTCGCCGATCAATCTGTATATCGCGTTTGCGATGCTGGCGGAAACTTCGGATGGAAATACGCGGCAGCAGATTCTCGACATGCTTGGCGCTCAGGATATGGATACGTTGCGGGAAAATGTTTCTTCACTCTGGGAAAGCAATTATGCAGACACGCCCGCGCTGAACAGTGTGTTGGCAAATTCGCTGTGGCTGGATGGTGAGGAAACATACAATGACACAACGCTGCAGCGGCTGGCGGAACAGTATTATGCATCGACCTTCCGTGGGACTCCCGGATCGGAAGAGATGAATCAGGCTCTGCGGACCTGGACGGATGATAATACCGGAGGGCTTTTAAAAGAATACACCGAAAATATGGCGATCGCCCCGGAAACGGTATTTGAACTGGTATCAACCATCTATTATAAGGCGATGTGGCGGGAGAATTTCTGGGAAGTAAATACAGAGAAGGAAACCTTCCACGGAGCTGCGGGAGATACCACTGTGGACATGATGAAGAAAACGGAATGGATGGATGTCTACCAGGGCGAACATTTCCGTGCAGTCAGCCTTAGCCTTCAGGACAGCGGCTCCATGTATTTCCTGCTTCCGGATGAAAATACCGATGTCAATGAACTGGTATCGGATCCGGATCTGATGAAGGTTATACGGCGGGATGAAAGCAGTGATAACTGGTATTCCCCTATGGTGAACCTGTCTGTTCCTAAATTTAAAGTATCGGAGAAAACAGACCTGATCGAAACGGTGCGCGCACTGGGTGTAACGGATGCACTGGATGCGGATCTGGCAGATTTCAGCCCATTAACAGGGGACAAAGAGAATTTATACCTGAGCAAAGCAGACCACGCCGCCATGCTTGAAATCGACGAAAACGGAGTAACCGGAGCAGCGTATACAGAACTCGGCGTTTCAGAAACCGCAGCAGAAATACCGGACGACGAAATCGACTTCGTACTGGATCGTCCATTCCTGTTTCTTGTCACGGGGCAGGACGGATCGATTCTGTTTTCGGGAGTTGTGAGAAATATTGCAGAGACATGAAAAAAAGGAGCCGGACTGTCCGGCTCCTGTGTCTGAGACACGTTACAGTATCTCTTCGGTGCTTATTTTTGCTCTGCGTTCCTTTGTCGGAGCAGAAAAACAGACAAAATCAGTACAGCAGGGAAAATGCAGCCGGCCAGCATACCTGCCTTCAGATCGTCGCCGGTGTTTTGTGTGACAAATCCAATAACAAATGGGCCAATGGAACCGCCCATATCTCCGGCCATGGCGAGAAGTGCAAACAGTGCAGTTCCGCCGAGTGGAATTTTAGAGGATGAAATACTGATGGTTCCCGGCCACATAATTCCTACAGAGAAACCACACACAACGCAGCCTATAAGATTTAAAAGAGGATATGGTGCGAGAGCTGCAGCCAGATAACAGATCAGGCAAAGTGTACCGGATGCGATCATAAATTTTGTTAAGTCAATTTTTTCCCCGTATTTACCATAGAAGGTTCTGCTGATGCCCATCATCACAGCAAACAGGCACGGTCCTGCAATGTCTCCAATGCTTTTTGAGAGACCTAATGCAGACTCGGCATAAGCGGAAGCCCATTGCGCCATCGAAATCTCGCTTGCTCCGGCGCAGACCATAAGAACAAGGGAAATCCAGAAAATGGGAAGACGGCACAGCTGACGAATGGTAAGTCCTTCTTCGCTTCCGGTGAGTGATTCAATCGGGCAGGAAAGGAAATTAAACGTATTGTACAGTGGAAGTACAGCCCAGATACATGCGAGGATCGGCCAGCGTTCCATACCAAAAACTGCCAGAAAAGCAGTGGAAAGTAAGATGACGCCTACAGACCCCCAGCAGTAAAAGGAGTGAAGCAGACTCATAACGCTGTCCTTATTGTCAAACGGACAAGCCTCTACGATTGGGCTGACAAGAACCTCAATCAGTCCGCTTCCGGCGGCATAGATCATGGCACTGAGCAAAATTCCTGCATAGGCATTTGGCAGAATATTGGGCAGAAAGGCAAGTCCAATCAGGCCGCAGGCGGAAAGAATCTCAGAAGCAACGACACACCTGCGATAACCGATTTTATCGACATATCTGGCACAGAACAAATCGACAAGAAGTTGTGTGAAAAAGAATACTGTCGAGATAAACGCAATTTTTCCAAGAGAAATATGGTAAGTTCTGTGAAAGGTAAGAAATAGTAAAGGTGCAAAATTTGCAGAAATTGCCTGCGTGATAAATCCAAGATAACAGGCAATTAAGGTTTTGTGGTAGTTCTTTTTCATAGTGATATACTCCGTTTTTTAAAATGGCAGAACTGCTGCGGCCGTAGTGTTCGTTTCGTTGCCGTTCACCGTGTTCCATGGAGCGACAACGATTCTTTTTGTATAATAACGTAAAATAGTGTCGCTTTCACTGGAATATATCGTCTGTTTATTGTATAATATCGTAAAATAGAGAGGGGCGTGCCTGAAAAACGGAGGCGGGGAAAGATGGAATTTAATACATTTTATAACAAGATCCAAACGGATGAAAGCATGATGGAAACGATACAGCATGGAAACAGTGAGTATCCGTTTCAATTGTATTACGACGATCTTGCGTTGTTTGATTTTCATTGTGTAGAATGGCACTGGCATGTGGAGTTTGAGTTTGTTTTTGTACAGGAGGGAACAGCAACCTTCTGGGTTGGCGAAAAGCAGTTTTCACTGGGACAGGGAACGGGCATTTTTATTAACTCAAAGATTTTGCATCGCTATTTTTCTGAAGGCCATGCGATTGTGCCAAATTTTGTTCTGAAACCGACATTTCTCGCTCCGGCAGACAGCCTGATTTACAAAAAATACATTGCACCGATACAGGCGTGTAAGGTGGACTGCATTGTCTTTTGCAGGGAAATAAAATGGCAGGCAGAAGCACTGGAGCTCATGCAGAAAATTCTCAAAGCGCAGGAATCAGACAAAGACCGGGAACTGGTTACTTTATTTCTGACGCAGGAATTGTGGCACTTGCTTTATTTGCACATGGATTCGGAAGTGCTGCAGAAAAAAAGAGAAAATACGGCATCCTCACAGGGAAGAACACAGCTGATGATGCAATATATTCATCAAAATTTCCGACAGAATCTTACCTTGGAGGATATTGCCGGGCAGGCTATGGTGAGCAAGAGTACGGCATTGAATCTGTTCCGAAGATATCTTCACGATACGCCGGTGCATTATCTGGTGAAGTATCGTCTGCAGGAGGCTGCAAAGCTTCTGGCCACGACGGAGAAAAAGATAACTGTAATTTCCGGCGAGACGGGATTTGAAAATATGGATTATTTTTGCAAGACATTTAAGAAATATTATGGGAGGACACCAACGGAATATCGAAGAAAAAAACAAATGGATACGGATGACAGAGAATGGATCGTTCAAGATGTAGTGTAAGAGGAAACGAAAAAATTACATTCTGAAAAAGGAGCGGAATCTGGTGTGGGTTCTGCTCCTTTTTAAATGGAAAATTATGGAATATACTTATTCGGCACAGCCAAAAACTCTTCTACATATTGCTCCAGTGCCGCAAGCAGTTCTTCAAGCGGAAAGACCTTCAGATCCTGCGCAGCTTCCGGCGGGACGGAGAGGAAGTGATGGAGGAGGTCAAGTACCTGTTGGACGTTCTCATACTGAATTTCTGTGATTCCAGGGTTCGTGACGTTAGGATTGAGATCGAGCGGGATGCAATAGCGGTTGACAAGATATGTATTCATTCGTGTATAGTCCCCGTAATAATACTCCTCCGTGAGATATCTGGAAAAAGGAATGGATGTCCGCGATTTTTTGATATAAACCGTTGCAATCTCATCTCTCATATCTGTAATTTCCCCATCCGCATTATAAAATTCCACAATCTGAGGAATGAAATCCTTAAAAAATTTCCGGTCAATATAAAGATGAAAATAATATCCCAGTGCGCTCGAATCTGGCAGAAGTGAACGGTATTTCGCTGTAAACCGTGTAAGATCCGGGAATACCATCATTTTTTCGCGGTAAAGCGGATTGCGGAAATGGGAGGATTCTTTCTGCTGCGTCGCATCCGGCAGAAGATTTCCGATTAGAAAATCATTTACCGATGAAATCGGATATGGAAAATCCGGGTGGGACGGGAGGTGCTTTAACAGCATTTGGGCTGCGGTGAGATGTAAAATAAAACCTGGCATGGGAATGAAGATGTCCTTTCGTATTTGCTTCTAATCTAAACAAAATGGCAGCGTTTGTCAAATTCTATTTGAGTGGCGTAAATTCTAAAAAAAACATAAACACCGGCAGATTTCTTGACATAGAAATTTGCCGGTGTTATTATTTAACGCGCGTAAATAAATAACACTGTTAAGCATTTGCGGCAAAAGGAGGGGGAAAACATGAAGGATGCATTTGAAAAACTGTTTCGTGCGGTGCACCAGTTTAAAAAACTGAACGTATCAGACTTGATTCCGGGACTCAGCAGTTCCGAATTTTCCGTTATGGGTGCGATTTTGCAAATGGGAGAAAACGGAAAAATTACAAGCTCAGAGCTGGCGGCGAAGACCAAAACACTTCCGCCGGCTGTGTCGCGCACACTGCGCGGGCTGGAGGAAAAAGGATATGTAGAGCGGAGCGTTGACAAAAAAGACCGCAGAAATACGTATATCAGTCTGACAGAGAAGGGCTGGAAAAAGGGGGAAGAGGTACGGGACAGAATGCAGGACTTTGGCTGCTCTGTGATGTCACAGTTAAAGGAAGAGGATATAGATCAGCTGGTTGCTTATCTGGATCGTATCTATGAGATCGCAGAAAAAGAAATTGACACCCGAAAACGACAGAATTAGTGTGCCGGCAAGCTGGTACACAAAAAAAGACAGAAAGGGGAAAAAATGAGTAAGATTTTCAAGAACATGATCCCGTACTGGAAATCGATTCTCGTGATTCTTGTGCTTCTGTTTGTCCAGGCGTGGTGCGACCTGTCGCTCCCGTCGTATACATCCGACATCATCGATGTGGGCATTCAGAACAGCGGCGTCGAGCACGTTACGCCGAAACGGATCACCGAGGAAGAATTTCAGACGGCCGAGTTTATCATGACGGATGATGAGGTGGATTTATGGGAAAGCCTCTATACGAAAAAGGACGGCTATTATGAACGGAACAAAGCTTCTGAAAAAGAACTTGATGAAGCAGACGATACACTGACCGTTGCACTGCTGATGAATTACCAGATGGGCGCGATGGAGGAGGATACCTTTAAACAACTCATGGCACAGCAGACCGGTCAGGATGCGTCGGTGTTTGAAAACATGACGATTGAGCAGATCGGCGAGATGATGCATGTGGAGCTGAAGAGCTTCCAACAGGAAAAAGAGGATGACGATGGAAACAAAGTCAAAGTCACCTGTGTGGATGTCCGTCCAATCTTTGCAGCGATGCTCGAGAGCGGACAGATGGATAAAGACACCGTGCTCTCGATGCGCGACAGCATGGAAAAAACGCTTGATACGATGGGAAGCTCCCTGGTAAAATCGATGGGCATTGCGTATGCAGTTTCCGCAGACAAAGCGGCGGGCCTCGATCTAGACCAGATTCAGAAAACGTATCTTCTGACCGCAGGCCTCAAGATGGTCGGCATGGCACTCCTGATGGGTGTGGTAACTGTTCTCGTCGGACTGTTTGCCTCCCGCGTCGGCGCCGGAATCGGCCGCGATCTGCGCGAAAAAGTATTCAAACGGGTTGTCGGATTCTCCAATGTGGAGATGGATCAGTTCTCCACCGCATCGCTGATTACCCGAAGCACGAACGATATCCAGCAGATCCAGATGGTCTCCGTCATGGTACTACGAATGGTTGCCTACGCACCGATCCTTGGCATCGGCGGTGTGCTGAAAGTCATGAAAACGGGAGCCGGTATGGAATGGATCATTGTTCTTGCGATCATCGTCATTCTCGGCTACGTGATGCTGCTTGTCTCCCTTGCGATGCCGAAATTCAAGCTGATGCAGAAACTGGTCGACAACATCAACCTCGTATCGCGTGAAATCCTGACCGGACTCTCTGTCATCCGTGCGTTCGGAAGAGAGGACAAAGAGGAAGAGCGCTTCGACGGTGCGAATAAGGAACTGACCAAAACAACCCTGTTCACCAACCGCGTCATGACCTTTATGATGCCTGGTATGATGATGATTATGAACGTGCTGACCGTCGGAATCGTATGGGTCGGTGCACATAAAATCGATGCCGGCACGATGCAGGTCGGTGCAATGACTGCATTTATTACCTACGCCATGATGATCGTCATGTCTTTCCTGATGCTGACAATGATGTCAATCATGCTGCCGCGTGCCGCTGTTGCCGCCGGCCGTATCGATGAAGTCATTCAGACAGAATCCTCCATTCAGGATGTCAAAAATCCGGAGCAGCTGGAGGTTCACAACGGAGTTGTCCGCTTCGATCACGTCAACTTCCGTTATCCGGGCGCCGAGGAGGATGTGCTGCATGACATCGACTTCGTTGCCGAGCCTGGCAAGACGACGGCGATCATCGGAAGCACCGGCTGCGGTAAATCGACGCTGGTCAACCTGATCCCACGTCTCTATGATGTGACGGGCGGAAAGATTACGCTCGACGGAAAAGATATTCGAAACATTACGATGAAGGATCTGCGCGATGAGATCGGTTTCGTGCCGCAGAAAGGTGTGCTGTTCTCGGGAACGATCGCATCCAACCTGCGCTTCGGAAAAGACGATGCGACGGATGCGGAGATCGAAAAGGCAGCCGCAATTGCGCAGGCAACCGAGTTTATCGAGGCAAAAGATGACAAATACGAAACCGCGATTGCACAGGGCGGAACGAACGTATCCGGCGGACAGAAACAGCGTCTGGCGATTGCGCGTGCGATTGCAAAAGACCCGAAAATCTTTATTTTCGACGACAGTTTTTCTGCACTTGACCTGAAAACGGATGCGGCGCTTCGAAAAGCACTGGCGGAGAATGTCAAAGACAGCACCGTGATCATCGTGGCACAGCGGATCAGCACGATTCTCCATGCGGAGCAGATTCTGGTGCTCGATGACGGAAAAGTAGTCGGAAAAGGTACGCATGAGGAACTGCTGAGAAGCTGCGAGGTTTACCAGGAGATTGCGAAATCCCAGCTGTCAGAGAAAGAGCTTGGACTGAAGGAAAGTGAGGTGGCTGACCATGAGTAATGAAATGAACCAGCAGCCGCGCAAAAGAGGACCGATGGGACGGATGGGCCGCGGCATGCAGCCGGGCGAGAAGCCGAAAGATCTGAAAAAATCGATCAAACAGCTCGCCCAGTACATCGGAAAATATAAAATTGCGATTTTTATTGTTATGATCTGTGCCGCATGCTCAACGGTGTTCAACGTTGCCGGACCAAAGATTCTCGGAAAAGCTACGACCGCACTGTCCGAGGGACTGATGGAAAAGATCCGGGGCACAGGAAGCATTGATTTTGCAAGAATCGGAACGATTCTGCTGTTTGTACTTGGCCTGTATCTGATGAGCGCCCTGTTCAGCTTCATCCAGGGATGGATCATGACGGGCGTGACGCAGAAGGTGTGCTATCAGCTTCGAAAAGAGATTTCGGAGAAGATCAACCGTATGCCGATGAAATATTTTGAGAGCCGCACGTACGGTGAAGTGCTCTCACGCATCACAAACGATGTCGATACGCTTGGCCAGGGACTGAACCAGAGTATCACGACGATCATCACCTCGTTGGCAACGCTCATCGGTGTTCTGATCATGATGCTGAGTATCTCCCCATTGATGACGCTGATCGCGCTTGTGATCCTGCCGATTTCAATGGGACTCATCGGACTCGTGACAAAGAAATCACAGAAATTCTTCCGTGCCCAGCAGGAATACTTAGGCCATATCAACGGTCAGGTTGAGGAGGTTTACGGCGGCCATCTCGTCATCAAGGCATTCAACCGCGAGAAGGATACGATCGAAGAGTTTGAAAAAACCAACAATATTCTTTACGATTCTGCATGGAAATCCCAGTTTTTATCCGGTATGATGCAGCCGATTATGATGTTTGTCGGAAATTTAGGCTACGCCTGCGTGGCATTGACCGGCGGACTTCTGGCGATCAAAAACGTGATCACGATCGGTGATATCCAGGCATTTATCCAGTATGTGAAAAACTTTACCCAGCCGATCCAGCAGATTGCGCAGGTTATCAACATGGTACAGTCGATGTCGGCGGCATCCGAGCGTGTCTTTGAATTCCTGAACGAGGAAGAGGAAGACCAGATTGTCGAGAATCCGGCAGCAATCGAGACTGTGACAGGAGAAGTCACCTTCGACCACGTACATTTCGGCTATAACCCGGAGCAGATCATCATCAACGATTTCAGCGCCAAAGTAAAACCGGGCCAGAAAACCGCGATCGTCGGCCCGACCGGAGCCGGAAAGACGACGATGGTCAAACTGCTGATGCGCTTCTACGATGTCAACAGCGGAGCCATTCTGCTGAACGACCACAACATCAAAGACTTCAACCGCAGAGAGCTGCGCGATGCCTTCGGTATGGTCCTGCAGGATACGTGGCTGTTCAAGGGAACCATCATGGAAAACATCCGCTACGGCCGGCTCGATGCAACAGATGAGGAAGTCATCGCAGCAGCAAAAGCCGCAAGAGCCCACCACTTCATCCAGACCCTGCCGGGCGGCTATCAGATGGAACTGAATGAAGATGCCAGCAATGTGTCGCAGGGACAGAAACAGCTGCTGACGATTGCACGCGCAATCCTTGCTGACAACAAGATTCTGATCCTCGACGAGGCAACCTCATCCGTCGACACAAGAACCGAAATCGAGATCCAGAAAGCCATGGATAACCTGATGAAGGGCAGAACAAGCTTCGTCATCGCCCACCGGCTGTCCACGATTCGTGATGCGGATCTGATTCTCGTCATGAAAGACGGAGACATCATCGAGCAAGGAAATCACGAAGAACTGCTCGCGGCAAACGGGTTCTATGCAAATCTTTACAATTCGCAGTTTGAGGATGTGGTGGCGTAACAGCCTTTGCGGGCGATATAAATTTATTGTAACAACACCTGAGTTGGCAAAACGGTTCAGGTGTTGTTTTTTTTCTCGAGGGAAAATCTCGTTACATTTTCCCGTCAGGCAAAAAAGCTCTCAGAGCAGAATGATCTGATGTTTGTCCCAGATCATGCATGTTATCCCAGGTTACTTGAGAGAAAAGAAAAAATTTGGTATGCTGTTGAGAAGTAGAATCTTCGATAAGAAGCACGGGGGAAAATAATGAATTTAATTTTATGCGATGATGATAAAGTGTTTTTAAATAAACTGGAAATCAGAATTCGAGGTTTATGTCAGAAATATAAGATTGCAGTGGAAATGGAGTGCTACGTATCTGCGAAGGAGATGCTGGAAGGAATCAAAAATCTTGATGAGATTTCTGTTTTTTTTATTGATATCGATATGCCGGAAGTGAATGGATTTGAGGCTGCATCGTATCTGAAAAAGTGGAACAGGGAATGTTGCATTGTGTTTGTATCGAATAAGGATGATCTGGTGTTTCAGTCATTGGTGTATCATCCGTTCTTTTTTATCCGCAAGGCACATCTGGATGAGGAACTGGAGCCGCAGATGCTGGAACTGCAGAAAAAGGCAGGAAAGAAAGTTCCCCAAATAGAACTGCAGACAGGGCGTCAGAGTGTAAAACTTGCATTGCGTGATATCTGGTTTGTGGAGAGCGAGAAGAACTATCTGCTTTTTTATCGGGAAAAAGATACGAGGGATGAGGCGATTCGCGTAAGGATGAAAATGTCAGAAGCGGAGAAAAAACTAGAAGCGCATAAATTTGTAAGGACCCATAAAGGATATTTGGTTAACATGAACTATGTATATCGGTTGCGCGAAAAAGAACTTCTGCTATTGAACGGGAAAAGCATTCCTGTCAGCAGAAATTATCTGAATCAGGTTCGAATGAAAATTATGGGAGTGGTGATGGAATGAGTGCAGCATTTTGGAAGGTTTTTGAACTTGCAATTTCTGTTTGGGAAAACATACTTTTGTTGGAATTCTGCATGGATTTTATGCAGCAGAAACCCAGAGGGAAAAAAGGTAAAATTTTGTGGGGAATTGCAGTACTATTTGGGCTAATCTTTCCTGCGTTGGAAAAGTATCCTGCGTTATATGACAGGTGGGAAATGTGGATCACATTGATTTGGCTTTTTGTCTATTTGATGGTGGGTACACGGGGAAGTGTTCTGAGAAAGGTTACTGCAGCGGTAGTTGCGAGAGCAGTATTGATGATGGTAAACACAGCGATCCTTTTCGGCGGCAGTTTTGTCCTTCAAGAAAGTGTTGCATCGTTTATTCAAGATCAGGATACAGTAAGAATTGCGCTCGTGCTATTATCAAAAATTTCTTATTTTTTTGTTGGTAAATTACTAAATAGTCTTTTGTTTGAACGAGAGAATCTGATAAGCTGGCAATGGATTGCCATGGGATGCAACCTTGTTTTCTCAATTATTGCGGGAGATACTATGATTTTGGTAGTAAGAGATCTGCCAAGTGTGCAGATGCAGGAACAGAAATGGATTTTGCTGTGCGTATGCTGTATCTGGCTGATGTGCCTGATTATGTACTTTATAGTACAGCAAATGAGCAAGGATAATCAAACAAAGCTAGAATATGAACTGATGAAAGAAAAAGAGAAATATTCAAAGGAAAGTATGGAAATTATTACGAGAAGTAATGAAGAATTACGAGAATTTAAACATGATTTGAAAAATTATCTTTTACCTCTGCAAGAGGCAATGGAGACCATGCCGCAGTCGGAAATGGTAAAGGTATGGGAAAAAATTAATCAGAAAATTGAAGATGTGCAGACGCTGATTCAGACCGGAAACAGTTATGTGGATTCTATGATTAATACAAAAATTACTCTTGCGAGAAGTGAAAAAGTAGATGTGAAATGTACGATTCTGAGCAAAATGGAAGGAATTGATGATTTGGAGTTTTGCTCTGTGTTTGGAAATCTTATGGATAATGCGATTGAAGCAGAGCGGAAAGTTACAGAGAAGAAAGAAATTATAATTTTTGTAGAGGAAAAAATGGGATATCTTCGGTTGGAGATTCAAAACAAAATAGAGAAATCTGTTTTAAATGAAAATTCAAGTTTGAATACGACGAAGAAAGATACAAGCAGCCACGGGATTGGGCACAAAAGTGTAAAACGGACGATGCAAAAGGTAGGTGGCGCGTTAAAGTATTATGAGACAGGAGATTTGTTTTGCGCAGAGGCAGTGTTTCCGATAAAATGATATCAGTGTCAAAAGACCTTTTGATACCTACCTCATAGAACGCAATAAAAAAGACTTTGTTTGTATGAAGGAAGCAAAAAGAATGCGGATTTCAAAGGACAAAGTCTTATTTTTTGCCATCTGTACCGATTATCCCAGATAGAGCATGATATCCCAGATCCGTTGACGATGGAGAAAATTTTCGTTATGCTTCGAGTACAGAAGAGAAAGAACGAAATTTTGAAAAGAGGGGATATATGGGAAAGAAAGTGTTGGGAGTTCTGACGATATTGCTGCTTCTTTCGGGTTGTCAGAATATGGGGAATGAGTCAGAAAATTTGCAGCAGGTAAAAAAACAGGAAAATGGAGAAGAACGGAATATTTCTATCAGCAATGATGAAACGGAAACAAATGTGACACATGAAAATGATCAGGAATTAAGCGATGGTGAGCATATTAGTTTTCAGCTTGGCAGTCAGGCAAAAATTGATGCGGTTGTTGACATGCCTGACAAAAAATGGAACGAGTTTGAAAAATGTGTGATAGAAGTGGATGGATTTCAAGGAGAAAGTGTGTTCAATAAAATACTTGGGAAAATCCCGGAAAGTGGATTGGAAACAAGAAAAGGAGACACAGGAGAGCCGGATGTTTGTTATTCGTATGAGGGAATACTTGGCGAACAATTAAAAAATCAAAATGGAACGGTGTCTGTCAGCAATATATTAGGAGTAGAAACGGAAGAAGGAAAAAAAGTTTATTATAATTTACCTGTTGAATATATTACATCAGCCTATGGTGAAGGGATTTTAGTCAGAGACAATGAGCAGGAAATTTCATTGGAAGACGAAGAAAAGCTGATAGAGGAGGGAAAAGAGTTTGTTAGATGGATTGGAGACTGGGAAAAGGTTGAATTGACCAGTAAATACAGTTTTTCGTATAAACAGATGGAAAAACAGCAGGAATTAATGGAACAGGCAATCGAGAATGGAGAATTGCTAAAGCCTCAGAAGATTCAGAAATATGAGTGGTCAAAAGCAGATGATTGTTTACTGTTGTTTTTTCAGGGTTATCTGAATGGGATTCCCGTATTATGCAATGAAATTAACCGGCAGGATGATCTTTATATTCCGTCATCTAAAATACAGGCCGTTATAACAAAGGAAGGAATTCAATATCTTCAAGCAGTTAATCACTATGCTATTCGGGAAAAGGAACCGGTATCTCTTGTGGAAAAAGATATTATTTTGGAAACGCTGAGAAATAAGTATGATTTGGCAATTGCCGAGCCGATTACGCTGGATCAGATGAAACTGATTTATTACCCGATGACAACGGGAAGAAATGAAACGGGGCATTGGATGTGTGATATGATTCCTGCGTGGCAGTTTCGATTTATAGAAGATGAGATCGAACAGTATGTTTACATCAATGCACTGGATGGACGGGAAATTGCGGGGTGAGTTTGTCTGAGCTTTATGATTTACTCAAAGAATAAATTATTTTTGTGAAAGATGTGGCTCCGGGCTAAGCGGGGTCACATCTTTTATAGAGACGCAGAGAAGTTTCGAGGGATGGAATGTATCAACCAGTAAAACTATCTCGAAAATCAAAACAGAAAGAAGGTGATCTTTCATGAATTTTTTTCGAATGATAAAAATGGATTTTACGAGAATGCTTTTATCAGGAAAATTTTATTTTGCCATTGCAGGTGCGATGCTGGTTACTGTGTTGAACATCAGTCAGGAAGCAATGCAGAGCCGGTGGAATGTATCGGTATATTACCTGGTTGTCAGCAGCCATGGTGTGGGTGCATTTTTTGAAGTGTTTTCTGTGCTGGCTGTGCTGCCGTTTGCGCTGAGCTATTGGGAAGACAGCAGAAATGGCTATCTTAGATGCATTGAGACACGCATAGGGAGAACAGCGTATTGCTGGTCGCATCTGGTAGTGGCCTTTTTCGGCTCTGTGATCAGTATTTTTCTGGGAATGGCAGTTGTTTATGGCGTTTTGGCATTAAAAATACCGTGGATAAAAAAAGAAGAGCTTGAAACATTAACAGGCGGTTTAAACTATGGAAATGGACTCGTCCTGCCGTTTTACCTTGCCGCAAGATTTGGAATTGAGGCTGTCAAATATGCATTTATGGCAGTTTTTGCGCTTATGATATCGGGGAAAATAAAAAATCTGTTTGTGCTGGTCAGCACACCGGCTCTTTTTTATTATGCAAGCCAGCTTGTAGCAGAAGCGCTGCAGCTGCCGGGGCAGATGAGATGGTACCAGCTCCATGGGGGAAGTATCCAGAATTTTAAGGATTTTTTTGTGATAGCTGGTTATTTCCTCATTCTGACAGGAATGGAAGGTGTAATTTTCGTGCGAATGGTAAAGAGGAGGGAGCAGAATGGATAGAATACGGATGAGCCTTCGGGTATGTCAGATACGTTTGCGGAAAACATTCACAACACCACGGTTTTATGTTGCGCTGTTGTGGATTGCGATCCTTTTTCATGTAATGACGGTGGGTATTCGAGGCTTCTGCGAGCAGACCGGAGTTGATGTGACTTTTTGGATGCTGCCGTTTATGACCAGATATAATGGAGACCAGATTATCATCGTTCTTGGGGCTCTGCTGCTTTTCTGTGATGCTCCGTTTCTGGAACCGAACAGCGGGTGGCAGATTCTGCGGGCCGGGCGGAAAAGCTGGTTTTGGGGAAACATGCTATACATTGTGGTTGTTTCCTTTTTTTACACCATATGCTTAAGTATGATTCCGGTACTGCTTGTGTTTCCGAATGTAGGGTGGGAAACCGGATGGGGGAAGGTGATCAGTACGCTGGCTCAGACGAATGCGGCATATACCTTTGACCAGGAACCGTTGGATTATCTGATCCTTTCGCGATTTTCGCCGCAGGAGGCAATGGGGCTCACAATGCTTGCAATCTGGTGCCTGTCGGTTATGACAGGCGTTGTGAGTTATGCCGGAAATTTTCTGGTACACAGGGGATTTGGAATCGTCATCAACTGCGGCATCGCACTCACCGCGCTTCTGCTCAGCAAATTTTCCAACATCACAATCGGCTATTACTGCGCACCGCCGCTTTGGATGAACATTGCGAGCTACAAGTGGCAGGGGTATGGAAACGGGCCGTCGATGGCATATGTTTACAGTGTCTTTGCGATTGTCATCGGCGCATGCACGATCCTCTCGTATCTCGGGATTCGGAAAAAGGATCTGAACTTTGTGGAGGAAATCTGAAAGAATGGAAGAAAAGATAAGAATAGAAAACGTGACAAAAAAGTTTGGCAGCTACGCGGCGCTGGACGGGATCAGCCTGAGTTTTGAAAAAGGAAAAATTCACGGAATGATCGGAAGAAACGGAAGTGGCAAGACGGTTCTGTTCAAATGCATCTGTGGATTTCTTCGGGTGGACGATGGAGCGGTTTTGGTGGATGGAAAACAGATCGGGAAAGAGATTGAAGCGCCGGAGAGTATTGGCGCCATCATCGAGACGCCGGGCTTTCTTCCGGGATACAGCGCCAGACAGAATCTGCAGTTTCTCGCCGGCATCCGCAGGAAGATCGGGAAAAAGGAGATCGATGAGGCTATCCGAAAAGTCGGACTGGATCCGGAAGCGAAAAAGCATGTCGGCAAGTATTCGCTCGGCATGCGCCAGCGTCTCGGCATTGCACAGACGATTATGGAAGAACCTTCTCTCCTGATCCTGGACGAACCGATGAACGGTCTCGACAACCAGGGCGTGCAGGAGATGCGGCAGCTGTTTTTGAAGTTAAAAGAGGAAGGAAAACGATTCTTCTGGCCAGCCACAACCGGGAAGACATTGCAGCACTGTGCGATACGACGGTGGAGATTGACAGAGGAAAGATTGTAGGCTGACGGAAAAAGTTGCTCGTTTTTGGTGAATCTCATTGTCTTCCGGTGAAGCAGAGAATATAATAAAAACACAGAGAAGATCGAATCTTACGCTATTTGGTGTAGGATGGAGACAGGGAAAACAAAAAATGATTACGAAAACGAGGACGTGAACAATGGCAGACAGACACACAACAGAAAAATTGCTGGAAGGCGAACGCCTTTCCGGAAAGGTGACACTCTTTGCAAAGTAACGATTTTACCGGGTGATGAGCTTCCGTATCATGAGCATCATGGGGAGACAGAAGCGTATCACATCCTGTCCGGTGCGGGTATGTATCAGGATAACGACAAAACCTACCCGGTGCAGGCGGGCATGACGACGTTCTGCGAGGACGGCAGCGGCCATGCGGTTTCCTGCGCAGGGGAAGAACCGCTCGTGTTTCTGGCGATGATTCAGAAAAAAGTAGAATAAGCAGGTACGGATATGAGCAGAAAGAAAAAGCCCAGAATGGAATACCGCTATTACGAAGTGCCGGAAAAATGCCCGGTGCTGGTGCTGCAGGGAGAAAAATGGTTGCAGAATTATGGGTACCAGATTGATTATCTGCATTTTCATAACCTGATGGAGATCGGTTTCTGCTATTACGGTGAGGGAACGATTGTTTTGGAAGATGAGGAACTGCCGTATCATGGCGGTATGTTTACGGTGGTGCCGAAAAACTTTCCGCATACAACAAACTCAAAAGAAAACAGTGTATGTTCCTGGGCATGGGTGTTTGTGGATGTGGAAGGATTTATTCAGAGCTGTATAAGGGCAATATGCGCATGGCACAAAAGCTGATTGCGCGTATTAACCAGAAGGCCCATTTTGTGAAAAATGAGGAAAGGCCGGAGGTCGCGGAGATGATCAAACTGATCATTAAATGCATGGGTGAAAAACGGGAATTTTATCTCGAGGAAGTGAAAGGACTGACCAGAGCGCTTCTGATGCAGATTGCCAGATGGAATGAAAGGGACGAGGAGCAGGAAAAGAATTCTATTGTAGATGATGCCAGTATCGCTCTGATTCTGCCTGCGCTGGATTATATTGGAGAAAATTATAAAGAGATTCTTCGAATTGAGGAGCTGGCAGAGGTATGTCATATCAGCGAAACACATCTGCGCCGTATTTTTCAGGAATCCATGCGGATGACGCCGGTTGAGTACATTAACTGGGTCCGGATCCGGGCGGCATGTAAGGAACTGCGGAAAACAAATATTTCTGTAAATGAGATTGCAATGCGAAGCGGATTCACAACAATTTCTACATTTAACCGTAATTTCCGCCGGATTCTTGGTGTATCTCCACAGCAGTGGCGAAGTGCACCGGAACATTATGAACGAAAATTGTTGAATTTTGATATAAAAACACAGGAAGGATGGTGATGTCCGTCAAAATGCATATAAATGGTTGAAAATGCATAGTATAGAGTTAAAAATGCGCACAAACGACGGGAAAATATGTTATACTTTGTACATGTTGAGGGAATAAAAACATAAAAAATGTACAAAACAACCAAAAAATTTCTGCGCTGTAAAAAGTGCGGAGGTTCCGGTTGTAAAATAACATCTTAAGGAGGATGTGCAATATGAAAAGAAAAATTGTATCAATCGTAATGGCATCAGCAATGGTATTTGGACTGGCTGCATGTGGTTCCAGCGGAGGAACTACAACAAGTTCCAGCAACGGCGGAAACGATGCATCAGCAGCAAGTGAAACCACTGCAAAATCAGAGAGCAGCGACGTAGTAGAGGGCAGCTCTGATGATGACAACACCTTAACCGTATGGACCTGGGACCCGAACTTCAACGTTTACGCGATCAAGAAAGCAGCTGAAATTTATGCACAGGATCACGAAGGATTCAAAGTAGAAGTCAGCGAAGTACAGTCCGACGACATTGAAACCCGTCTGACCACAGCAGTTTCCGCAGGAGACTTAAGCACTCTGCCGGATATCTTCCTGATGCAGGATAACTCCTTCCAGAAATATGCAACCAACTATCCGGACATCTTCACCGATCTGACCGATTCCGGAATTGATTTCAGCGAATTCTCATCCGCAAAAGTTGCTTACTCTACTCTGGATGGGAAGAACTACGGAATTCCGTTCGACAATGGTGCCGTTATCGAGTGCCTGCGTACTGATATGCTGGAGCAGGCAGGCTTCACCGTAGATGATTTCACAGATATCACCTGGAATGACTTTATGGAGAAAGCAAAAGTTGTCAAAGAGAAAACAGGCCAGCCGATCCTGACATCTCAGGCCGGATCTCCGGACCTTGTTATGGAAATGCTGCAGTCCTGCGGTGAGTCCCTTTTCAACGAAGATGGATCTGTCAACATCGTAGACAACAAAGCACTGAAACCAATCCTTGAGATTTACAGCCAGATGGTAAAAGATGGCACTCTTGTAGAGGTTACTGACTGGGATCAGTACATCGCATCCATCAACAACGGAACTACAGCAGGCGTTATCAACGGATGCTGGATCATGGCTTCCATCACAGCAAATGAAGATCAGTCCGGCAAATGGGCAATCACCAATATGCCGAAACTGGACGGCGTTGACGGAGCAACCAACTACTCCAACAACGGTGGTTCTTCCTGGGCAATTTCTTCCAACTGCAAAAAACAGGATCTTGCCATTGACTTTATGAAATCTACCTTCGCAGGCAGCACAGCTCTTTACGATGATATCATCGCAAAAGGCGCTCTGGCAACCTGGGCACCGGCAGGAGATTCCGAAGCATATGCACAGCCAGTTGCATTCTTCAGCGATGACCCGGTTTACGCAAAGATCGTTGATTTCGCAACCAAGACTCCATCCAACATCACTGGAGCATTCTACTACGATGCACGTGATGCTGTCGGAACCGCACTTTCCAATATCATCCAGACAGGAGCAGATATGGACAGCGAACTTCAGACCGCACAGGAAACTGTAGAGTTCAACATGGGATGGATATTACAAGCAGCTCAGGATATCTGTTTGGCGCTGCCTGCAAACCGGGGATGAAGGTAATTGTCATGCAGAGTGTTGCAGGTGATTCCACAGTTGCCAGTGTTTATACCCAGGATAGAGAAGGAGTTATCTATATTTTTGCACTGATCTATCTGCTGGTTCTCTGTCTGATTGGTGGAAAGCAGGGGATAAAGGGATGTCTGGGACTTGTTTTTACATTCTTCTGCGTAATCTTTGTATATTTGCCTCTGGTGTACCTGAAATATTCCCCCTTCTGGACTGCTGTATTTGTATGTTTTATCACTACACTGGTTACGATGTATCTGATCGGCGGACCTACGCAAAAAACCTGTGCTGCAACACTTGGAACCCTTGTTGGTGTTATTCTTGCCGGGTTTTCCGCCTGGTGTTTCAGCAAGGCATCAGGAATTTCCGGATACAATGTTTCGGATATTGAGACCCTGATGACTCTCTGGAATACCAATCGTATCCAGGTTGGAGGTTTGCTTTTCTCCGGTCTTCTGATCTCCTGTCTGGGGGCGGTTATGGATGTTGCCATGTCCATCAGCAGTGCCATTGATGAGATTTACAGACAGAATCTGTCTTTATCCAGGAAAGAACTTTTTAAGGCTGGGCTGCGTGTGGGAAGAGACATGATGGGAACGGACAGCAATACGCTTATACTGGCATTTGCAGGAAGCAGTGTCAGTACTCTTCTTCTTGATTACTCCTATAATCTTCCGTACCAGCAGATCATCAATTCCAATAATATCGGAATTGCCATCATGCAGGGGCTGGCAGGCAGTTTCGGGATTGTACTTTCTGTACCCTTTACTGTGCTGATCTGCACAATTCTTTTTCATAAAAAATAAAGCTGAATCATATATGAGAAGGTCACCCTATGATTTTGGGGTGGCTTTCTTTTGTATGATAATGTGATCATTTTCTATATAAAATTATTTGCATTTTCAAAAAATCGTGCTATCCTTAATACAGAGAAATGCAGCTGTAAAAGTATGGATGTTACTGTTCACACGCCATTATCCCGCGAGGTGTTTTGGCATGAATATGCCAAAATCCCGAGACATACAAGCCAAAATTCCATTGCCACAGGCAATTTGAAATGAATTTTGGCAACGTTACTGAGAACAGAGTGAACAGTAACGTATGGAGCAGATGCGAAAAATCATATATGTTCTTAGAATTACAATAAAGATTCCGAGAGTATATATTACAAAACAGGAGGAACAAAAATGGAATTAGAAGTATTAAGAAAAGATATGGTTGCAGCTATGAAAGCCAAAGATAAAGTAACAAAAGAAGCAGTTTCCTCTCTGATCTCTGCGGTAAAGAAGGTAGCGATTGATGAGGGATGCCGTGATGAGATTAAGAGTGATCTGGTGGACAGAGTTATTTTGAAGGAGTTGAAAACTGTAAAAGAACAGTTGGATACCTGTCCGGAAAGCCGTGAGGATCTGAAGGCTGAATACCAGGCAAGATATGATGTAATTGCCAAATATGCACCAAAACAGATGGATGCAGCAGAGGTAAAAGCATATCTGGAAGAAAAATTTGCAGATGTGATCGCAACGAAAAATAAGGGTCAGATTATGAAGGCTGTTATGGCTGATATGAAGGGAAAAGCAGACGGAAAGGTGATTAATCAGGTTGTGGCAGAGCTCTGCAAATAATGTGTTATCTTAACCGAATCAAGTAAGTCCCCTGCTTCAATTGCGAAAAGCAATAAGCAGTGGGTGGGACTATGTGAAGAGTAGGATCATCCAGCAGATTTGGTATACAGAAAGCTGGATAGTTATCGAAATAGCCGCAGTATATTGGAGTATCCGAATACTGCGGTTATTTTGTTAGGAGGTGAATATATATGGAGTTTCAGCATGAACTGATCATTCCTAATGAGGGACTTCCGTTTAAGGTTTTTCTTTTTGAAGGAGGAAATGGCAATTATGTGCGTGAGAAGCACTGGCATACGTCTGTAGAGATTTTTGCTGTGATGGAGGGGCGCCTGGATTTTTTTGTAAATAAGGATGAATATCCGCTGAAAGCTGGAGAGCAGATAATCATTAATTCCAATGAGACCCACTCTATCCATGCTGTGGAGAAAAATAAAACAGTAGTTCTGCAGATTCCTCTGAAACAGTTTGAGAATTATTTTACTGCCCAGAGATATATCCGTTTTCGGGGGCAGGAGGAGCTGGTGGATAAGAAACTGGCTTCTTTGCTTCGTAAATTATATCATG
>ENA-OPZZ01000455-OPZZ01000455.1-human-gut-metagenome-genome-assembly--contig:-NODE-455-length-32349-cov-3.241357_pt1 | contig 32349 bp, 27 predicted proteins | sample MGYA00242487_ERZ504511 | MGnify/ENA primary metagenome ERZ504511 (study PRJEB26092, sample SAMD00036241) | human gut metagenome | host: Homo sapiens | study: EMG produced TPA metagenomics assembly of... | reverse complement strand
TTTGATAGCATGAGCGCACTTCGGCTTTCGTGTATCGACCGGCATTCGCCAGCGGTAACACAGAAGACATAGAGTACCGAACACTAGTGTTCGCGAACGCGTGAACGTTAATGTTTGGGGTAAGTGGTTCATGAAGAGGAGGTGCGCGAATGGCAACGGCACAACTTGATGTCGATTCGAACAAGTTCAACCTGCCCGTGGTTAAGGCTAGTGCAGGGCCGGATGGCATCGTCGTTTCCAAACTGCGCAACGATGGCTGGGTAACGCTTGATCCCGGATTCCTCACCACCGCGCAGTGCGAATCGAAAATCACCTACATCGACGGCAAGCATTCGATTTTGCGCTACTGCGGTTACCCCATCGAGCAACTGTGCGAGAACTCCGATTTTCTGGAGGTGGCGTGGCTGCTGCGCCACGGCGAGCTGCCGAGCAGGGCTGAGTATGAGCAGTTCTGTGCGGACATCAATCACAAGACGATGGTTGGCGAAGACTTCCGTACCTTCATGGGTTCGTTCCCGCGCTCCGCTCACCCGATGAGCGTGCTTGCCTCCGCCATCAATGCGCTGGCCACGTTCTACCCGGACACCACCGATATTTCTGACAACGACCAGCTTGATGAGGCCGCCAAGATCATCATGGCCAAGGCCCGTACGATTGTGTCGTACATCTTCCGCCGTCGTCGCGATGAGCCGATGCTGTACCCCGATTACGCGCGCGGCTATGTGGACGACTTCCTGCGCATGTGCTTCGCTGTGCCGTACGAGCCGTTTGAATCCGACCTGCTGTATGTGCATGCTTTGGGTCGTTTGTTGATTATTCATGCCGACCATGAGCAGAACTGCTCGACCTCGGTGGTGCGTATCGCCGGTTCCGCCCACGCCAACCTGTATTCGGCGGTGGCCGCTGGCGTCAATGCGCTGTCCGGTCCGTTGCATGGTGGTGCGAATGAGGCCGTACTGCGCCAATTGAAGGCGATTCGTGATTCCGGCAAGTCTGTGGCCGAGTTCGTGCGTGATGCCAAGGAGAATGGCCAGAAGATTTCCGGCCTTGGCCACCGTGTATACAAGTCGTATGATCCGCGCGCGGCGATTGCCAGGAAGTATCTGGAAAAGATCATGGAGCGCGAAGATACGCAGAAGCTGCCGTCTGACGAGCGCGCGCTGTTCGCCGTGGCCACCGAGCTTGAAGATATTGCGCTGAATGACGAATATTTCGTATCGCGCAACCTGTATCCGAACGTCGACTTCTACACGGGCTTGATTTATCGGGCGATCGGCTTCGATCCGGCCATGTTCACCACGCTGTTCGCGCTGGGCCGCATTCCCGGTTGGATTGCGCAGTACCGTGAGATGTTGGCCGACCCGAATACCAAGATCGGCCGCCCACGCCAGGTCTACACCGGTCCGGTCGAGCGCGATTTCGTGCCGATGGACGAGCGGTGATTGTTGGTTTGAGAAAGCGCTTCGCTGGAGATTCCAGTGAGGCGCTTTCTATATGTACAGCGCAAACCAGCTATGCTGCGACGGCTGCATAAGAACTAGCAGGGCTAGTTCTGAAATTGAAATAATGTGTGCGGTATCGAGGCGCACCGAGGGAAGGCGTACGAAGGTACGTCGACCGAGGGGCAACGAAGATAACGCTCCATTATTTCAATTTCAGTTCTTGTGCAGCTTGGCGTTGAGCTCAATTCCCACCTTGCGGTAGCGGGCTTCGATGCGGCCGTTCACCGAGTTGCGGATAAACAGAATGTTGTCTTTGCCGGAGAGCTCAGCACCCTTGACCACTTCCAGCGGTTCGCCAGCGGCGGCCTTGGCCTTGTCCCAGATGGTGATCTTAGTGCCGGCGGTGATGTACAGACCGGCTTCGACGGTGCAGTTATCGCCCAGAGAGATGCCGATACCGGCGTTGGCGCCGAGCAGCGAGTGCTCGCCGATGGAATTGCGCAGCTTGCCGCCACCGGACAAGGTGCCCATGATGGAGGCACCGCCGCCGATGTCGGAACCGTCACCCACGACCACGCCTTGCGAAACACGGCCTTCGACCATGGAGACGCCGAGCGTGCCGGCATTGAAGTTCACGAATCCGGCGTGCATCACGGTGGTGCCGGAAGACAAGTAAGCGCCGAGGCGCACGCGGTCGGCGTCGCCGAGGCGCACGCCGGTGGGCACTACGTAATCGATCATGCGCGGGAACTTATCCACACCGAACACGTTGACAGTGGCGGCAGGAGCTGCGGCAGGCAGTCCGGCCTGGGAGGCGAAAGCGAGAGCGGCTTCGGTGGAGGCGCGTTCGACGTCGGCCTTGCGCAGCGTGAAGTCTTCAACGGCGAAGGGGCCGTAGTTGGTCCACACCACATTGGCGAGCTGGGCGAAGATGCCGTCGAGGTTCAGCGTGTTCGGCTTGGCCATGCGCATGCTCATCAAATGGAGCTTCAGGTAAGCGTCCGCGGCATTACTGATCGGCTCGTCCAACTGGCTGACGACGAATACCGGCACGCGGCGAATGCCACGGGCGTCGGCCTCATCGTGAGCCAAAGTACCGAAATTGTGGTTCGGGCGATCGGCCTCGGCCGGTGCCTCACCGAGATTCAGTTCGGGGTACCAGACGTCCAGGGTGGTGCCGGCGGCGTCTACGCTGGCCGACCCCAGCCCCATGCGGTACGCTCTTCGCTCATAGTTGCTCCTTATTGTTGTACGCGCTAGTGCACGCTTGTGGACGCGCGATGCGATTAATGATTCCCACCTTAGCCTTATGTGCGCCTAGGTGAGGGACGATGCCCGCGAAATGGCTTGAAATCGTATTTCCCGGTAAAAATTACCGAGTGTGATTGGCGATGGGATGATAGTTCTCCGGTGAAATTCGCTGGTGAACAACTCGACAAGGAGGTGTGCGATGTGATGTTGCATCATTCGGGAGCATAGGCTGTGGCCATGCGACGCCCGGCATCATAGAGTTTGCGCTTGAGCGAATCGGGCTCAAGAATCACTACGCGGCCATCCCAGGAATACTGCAATGCCCACCAGAACACAGCGCGTTCGGGAGCATCGACGATGACTTCGAACTGTGTGCCGTCCGGTGAATGTTTGATTTGAGGGTCGTCGAACCATTCGAACACGTTGTTGAGCATGGATTCGTCTCGTACGGCCATGCGGATGCGAATCGGGGCATCGGCTACGGGGTATGGACGGTGGCGCATGAAGTTCACTGCGTCAAAATCAGCTGGTGCTGGTTTTTCCAGTGGCACTGTGCCGTTCCTGCCTTTGGCGCTGACGTTGGCGATTCGGTTGACCACGAAAATGCGGAGGTTGTCTTCGCCATGCAGGTGGCAGATGAGGTAATAGCGTCCGTTCTTGTACACCATCTGGTAAGGGTCGGCGGTGTAGGTAATTCGGCCTGCACCCGTACGGCTTTTATGCGGTATCAAGGTGCCATCCGGTCCGTAATCACGGTATTGGAAGGTTACGCCGTGGCCTTCTTCGATGGCTTGATTCAGCTGGTCGATAGTGGATAGGAACTCACCGTTGATATGCGTGTAGGTGGCCACATGGTCCAGGTAGCCTACTGCCTGCCCGGCGGCGCCTGCGAGCTCGCGGATTTTACCGATGAGGTCGTCCATGGTGTCGAGGCTGATGCGAGATAGGGTAAGACTGTCTAGTAGCAGTCGCATTTCGGCAGTGGACAGGAATGCATCAAGATACCAGCCGGGTTGTGGATTCTTGCATTCGATGCCGGCAAGGTCGCTTTCGGTGAGATGCCCGATATGTCTGCCGAGAAATTCCGTGGAGGTCAGCTTTTTGAGCTGGTTTCGTATGGTCTTCTCGGTCGGCAGCTCGCTTGGATCTTCCAGCTGGTGTTTACGGGCAAGCTCATCGAGTATTTGCCGCACGGTCAGGCCATGCCCAAAGTAACTGTGACGCCACAGCACCTCGAAGATTTCGAGGGTGGTGTTCCGTTGCAATCTGGTTTGTTCTAGCTTGCATGGTCTCGTTGCCGAGACCAGCTCCAAGCCTCACGCGGCTCGCGCCGCCGCTTGGTTCGTGTTTCACAGGGGTCGGCATTGTCCGACTGCTGCCGGTCTGTCTTACGTCCTCTCCACGCGCGTTTAACGTCTCCGGGGCACTCCCGGCGACTTGGATGTTGATGGCCGCGTTCAGGTCGCGGTCCATGTCAAGCCCGCACTTGTCGCAATGGTAGACGCGTTCGGACAGGGGCAGTTTGGCTTTCACCGTCCCGCAGTTCGAGCAGGTCTTCGAGCTTGGATACCACCGGTCGATGACGTGCAGTCTCGCGCCGGCGCGTGCGGTCTTGTATTCCAGTTGGCGGCGGAACTCGCGGAAGTCCGCGTCCAGTACGTGCTTGGCAAGCCTCCTGTTATGGCTCATGCCCTGCACGTTGAGGTCTTCGATGCTGATGTCGGAATAATTGTCGGCGAGCCACGTGGTGAGCTTGCCGATGTTGTCGGCTCGTTGGGCGGCTATGCGGGCGTGGATTCGGCGCACGCGCCCCAACGCCCTGTTGTACCGTTTCGACCCGTATCCGTGGTTCGCGCCCCTGTCGCGGCGGCTCAACGCCTGTTGGGCGCGGCGGAGTTTCCGCTGCGTGCGGACGTAGTTGCGTGGATTGGGGAACGTGGTGCCATCCGACAGGGTGGCGAGGGTCCTGACGCCCAAATCCACGCCGACCTGACGATCATGGTTCTTCCGTTTCCTGTTTTTCGCGGGAACGCTTTCGGCGGGACGTTCGACGGTGAGGGCCGCATACCAGAAGCCCGCATGGCGACTGACGGTCATGCGTACGATTCGTCTGCCGTGGACGCGTTCGGCGGCGTTCTCCATGCAGTGCACGCGTCCGATGCGCGGCAGTCTCAACGCCTTCGGGTCGTCCTCGATAAGGCCGAAGCTGCCGGTCGTGTATGCGAAACGCGGGACACCGGAGCGTTTCGACTTGTATTTCGGCCAGCCCACCCTGCGGCCCGCGCGCCTGCCCTTCCTGCTGTCCGACCAGTTCCTCAACGCCTGGGACAGCCATTCGAACGCGCTGCCGTACGCCTCCTTGCTGTTCTCCCGCCACCACGGGGCGATTTCGTCCTTCCACTCGTTCCACCAGCGGCGCATCGCGTACAACGTCCAGTCCGGTTTCTCGCCCAAGGAGATTTGGCGCCGGACGTGCGCGAGCATCAGATTGTATGCGAAACGCGCGCCACCCGCATGGGACTCCAACAGCCGTGTCTGCCGTGGGGTCGGGTCGAGACGGATTCTGACGGCCTCATACGCGCTCATCGCGCATCGCCTCCAACGCCTTCTCCGCACGGTGTTTGGCCGCGCGGCGTCCGTACAGTCTCGCGCAGAACGAGGTCAGCGCCTCGGTCATGTCGCGCACCAGATCGTCATCCAGTTCAGTGTCGTCCACCACGACGACGCGTCTGCCCTGCGCCTTCAACGCGTTCTCCACGAGTCCCATGTTCATGCGGGCGAGCCGGTCGCGATGCTCCACGATTATCGTGCCGACGGTCGGGTCGGCGAGCAGCCGGTTGAGCTTCCTCCGGTTCCCGTTCACGCCGGAGCCGGTCTCCGTGACGATTTCGGGATGTTCGACGCCCATGCCAACGGCGAACGCCTTCAACCGGTCGGCCTGACGTTGCAAATCGCCCTTCCGCCCACCGCTGGACACTCGCGCGTAGCAGACGGTACGAGAATCCGCGGGATTCGGCTGCGATGCGGTCTCGTATTTCGGGTCGTGGATGAGCCACATGCCGGTCGGCGTCTGCTCCACAGGAACGGGCATGGTGCCCTGACGGCACCATTTCCACACGGTCTGCGGATGCAATCCTTCCAGTCGAGCCCATTCCTTTACCAACATGAGACTTATTATAGTATAAGATTACTTATGAAAGCAAATCATTTCAATAGCAGATGATAACCCTGCATAGGATTTGCGTTGCGCCGGCTTGTCTGCATCCATACATTAAGGCTACCGCGCGCTTCGTCTAGGATGGAAGTGTTGGGCTGAAATGCATTCGCTGGAAAGGAGGCTCGCCCATGAGCAAAGGGTATGGTGTATTTGGCCATGTTCCCGATAATGCGGATGACGATGACCTCCTGCCTTATGAGGATGATGATTCCGGCGTTTCCTGGGGCCATGCGTTGCGCCGTCGCAATCCTTGGAAAAGGGGAGGCGACGAAGGTGCCGATTACGACGATGATCGGTATGGCGCAGATGACACAGATGGCACTAATGAGGACAGGGGCCTCTTTGCCGGCAAGAGCAGCGGTATAGGCGGTATCTCTGGCGAGGCAGGTGGAATGCTTGGGGGCACAGGCGCTGCCGGCAGTAGAGCCGTAACGTTTGGCGGAACGGACAGTTTGTCCGCCGCCGATGCGGTTATGCCCTATCGTTTCAGGCAAGGACGTTCCGTATGGTTCGAAGATGAGGACGAAGGCCATTTCGCCGGGGCTGCGAAGCGTGCCGAAGCCCATGCCGTCCCTATCCTTGCGTTACGCAACGATGTGGAATCGTCATCGTCGAATGCCGTGCTCGCTCGTGCCCGTAGCATTGCGCGCAAAGCGGCCACCATGGTTATCAATCCGGTATACAGCGAAAATCATCGAACCGGGTATGCCGAGCTTGACGGCATTCTACGTGGCACCACCAGCCCATCGAGTAAGTATCGTACCAGCGTGCAATTCGACCTCGACACGGGAGAAGCCGTCGGTGGCAAGTGCTCATGCCCGGCTTACGGCCGTGGCTATGGCATGTGCAAGCACATGATTGCGCTCGCCTTCATATTCTGCGATGATCCGCAGCGTTTTGAAGGGTACCGTGCCGGGGCTGTGAGGCCGTCTCGGACGCTGATTGACTATATGGAGCACGTCGATAGGCAAGACGCTCAAGCCAAAATTCGTCGTCGCAATGCGGTTATGCGTCGGTTTGATGCCACGCAAGGGAAAAACGGTGCAAATGCTCGGCGTACAAAAAGCGGATACGGCTCTCGTGCCGGCACCCGAGGCGGCGGGTATCAGGGTGACAGCGAGACTGTGGGCTTGGGGCAGGTGCAGCTTGTCCCGATATTGAGTTTCATCGACGGCGTGTGGAGCGTGGAGTTCAAGATCGGCTCGGCTTCCAATGGGTCCAGCTATGTGCTGAAATCGATTCCGCAATTTGTGCTTGCCATGGCGAACGGCGACTATGCGGATTATGGGCAGAAGCTTGCCTTTATTCATACGCCGGATATGCTCGATGATGATTCGCGCCCCCTGCTGGACGTCCTTGATGATGCGATGGCCGTGCGTCGTGCGGCCGAGCAGCAGGACAGGTATTACGGGCATATCGCCATCGACCGTCATCTGACGCTTTCAGCACCGGAAGTGGCCCGGTTGCTGTCCGTACGTGAGGGCAGAGGCGTACAGCTCGTGCTGAACACATGGTTCTCCGGGCAGCCTGCATCGGTGCCAGTTGATGGTGGCGAGCCAGATTTTCTCATGCGCATTGCGCGGCGTGATTTCAATACGTATGGTCCGGATGCCGGATACCTGCTTACCGGAGTGCCGGCGGTGGAGACCGTGATTGACGGCGGCAAGAATGTATGGCTGTTGCTCGCCTCCACTAATCCGGCCGGTGCGGTATCCGCCATGATGGTGGGCTCTCAGCGTAAAAGCGCAGCAGGATGCCGATTCGTCCGTTGCCCGAAACGATTGATTCCGTTGCGAGGACTGTTGGGAGACCTGTTTGAACCCGATGGCGAGGGACAGGTCATTGCCGGCGATGACATCGCCCTATTCGCACGCACGCTATTGCCTCAGCTGGTTGGTGCCGGACTGTTGGAGGCCAGTGAGATTCCTCGCGAGCTGGCTGAATTAAGCCCTACGGAATGCAGCCTCCAGTTTTATCTGGATCGTGATGAGCATGGTGTGCAATGCGAGGTCAAGGCACGCTACGGCGATGCCATTGTCCCGTTGCTACCCGATGGCCCGACGGTGCATGCTGAGGGCGAGCGTTCCATCCCCTTGTCTCGGGGCGTGATTGGGCGTGATTTCGACGCTGAGCATCTTGCGATTGATGTAGTGCGTGAATTCTTTACCATGCCCGACCAGCGCAAGCGCGTTGCGGCCGCCACTCATCAGACGGTGAATGGGTTCCGAACGCCGGCCGCGCGAAAGGCCACCAAAAAATTCGTGTCTGATGCGGCCACTATCGATCGCGATGACACCACGCAGATCGTTCGTCTCTTTGACGAGGGATTGCCGGCACTAAAGGAAGTGGGGGAGGTCTTCACCACACCGGCTTTTGACCGGCTGATCGCGCCCAAGCCACCAAGCGTCAAAGTCGGATTGTCCATCAAAGGCAACTTGGTGGAGATATCACCCCTCGCTGATGAAGTGCCGCCGGACGAAGTGGGTGCCTTGCTATCTTCGTACCGTCGGCGTCAACGATTCCATCAGTTGAAGGACGGCACGCTTGTCAAACTCAGCGGCGCGAATCTCAGCACGTTGGACCGATTGGCCAGCGACCTCGATCTGAGCGAGCAGCAGCTCAACTCCGGGCTGATCGAGTTGCCGGGCGGTCGAGCATTCCTACTGGATGGTGAGCTGCCGGATGACGGCTCCGATGTAGTCAAGGACGCTTCGTTCACCGAATACATCGACGATCTCAAGATCATCGACCCTAAGTCGTATGAAGTGCCGGATAGTCTCAAGCATATTCTGCGCCCTTATCAGGTCGAAGGCTTCCAATGGCTGAACACGTTGTGTGACAAGGGTTTTGGCGGCATTTTGGCCGACGAGATGGGTTTGGGCAAATCCGTGCAGCTTATCGCCCTGTTGCTGTCGCGATACCACAACGAATCTAGTGGCATGCCGACCGCTCAAGGCATGGATGCCGGTAATGCTGTTAATAGTGAATCAGCCGTAACCGGTCATATTACTTTCGATTCCGAAGATGGCGGGCCGTATCCATCATTGATCGTGTGCCCGGCGTCCTTGGTGTACAACTGGGGTGCCGAATTCGCCAAGTTCGCCCCGAGCTTCAACGCCGTGGTGGTGGCCGGTACCAAAGCCGAGCGCCGCACCGCCATCGGCCGCGCGTTCCGGGCGGATGAACCCACCGTGCTCATCACCTCATACGACCTGCTGCGCCGGGATGTCGATGATTACACCGCCAATGAGCAACGTTTCAATGTCATGGCGCTGGATGAAGCCCAGTACATCAAGAATCACACCACGAAGATAGCCAAAGCGGTCAAGGCCGTGGCCGCCGACCATCGTTTCGCCTTGACCGGCACGCCGATCGAGAACCGACTCTCCGAACTGTGGAGCATCTTCGACTTCCTGATGCCGGGACTATTGGGCTCATACAAGCGATTCCATGAGCGCTACGAGTTGCCCATCTCCACGCCCGGGCTGCAGATGGCAGCACGGCCGAAGGTCGGGCCGCCGCACAGGTCAATCCTGAGGCCGCCCGGGTGTCTCGCCAATTGCAGTCGTTGGCGGGCGTGTTCATCAAGCGCAGGTTGAAGTCCCAAGTGCTGACCGATTTGCCGGACAAGTTGGAGACCACGCTGACCGTGCAGCTTGCCGGCGAACAGCGCAAACTGTATGCGGCCCACGAGCAGCGGCTCAGAATGCAGCTCGAACACAGCGAAGAAGCCGATTTCAACACGTCGAAGATTCGCATCCTCGCCGAGCTGACCAAGTTGCGCCAGATCTGCTGTGATCCAAGGCTGCTGTATGCCGATGCCAAGGATCAGTCGGCCAAGCTTGCCGCCATCACCGAACTGGTGGAAACCTGCGTGAATGAAGGCAAGAAGGCGCTGATCTTCTCCCAGTTCACCAGCTTCCTTGATCTGATCGCCGAACGTTTCGACGCGCAAGGACTACGCTACTACACCATCACCGGATCCACGCCTAAAAAGAAGCGTCTCGAACTCGTCGACCAGTTCAATGCGGACGATACGCCCGCCTTCCTGATTTCATTGAAGGCCGGCAACACCGGGCTGAACCTGACCGGTGCCAGCGTGGTCATCCACGCCGATCCATGGTGGAACGCTGCCGCGCAGGATCAGGCCACCGACCGAGCACATCGTATCGGCCAGACCGAAGCGTCAACGTGTATCAGGTGGTGGCCAAGGACACCATCGAAGAACGCATCTTGGAGCTTCAGCATACCAAGAGCGAGCTCGCCCGCCAGTTCACCGATGCTTCCTTGCTTGCCGACGAAGCCGGCACCGGCGCCAGCGCCCTCACCGAAGCTCCCGCCTCCATCGCCACCCTCACCAAGGACGATCTCCTCAATCTGCTGGGATGAGAAGATCCTGCTCGGTGCTCTTGAGCTTGGGAGGCGGAAACAGTCTGGGCTTTGTGGACCCGTTCGCTAAGCCGAGACCGGAGTCGATAGCGGTGTGGCATGGTGCGTGCGTGGGGAGCGTGATTCAGTTGTTGGCTGAGGCGATTCGGACGCTGTCGTTTTGTGCTTTGTTTTGCCGTTGACCAATTGAAATGCTCGTTGGTAGGAGACCCCCAATAAAGCTCCGATTTGTCGATACGTGAGTCCCTCGTTGCGTAGGGCCTGTGCGGCGAGTCGGGATTCGGCAGCCGCTTGTGCGTTGGCTTTTTTTGCTATTTCGCGCTGCCGGAACATTTCTGTTACGTGTTGTTTGGCTTGTTTCGGCAACACAAACGTCACCTTGAGCTCCGGATTGTCGTCGTCGTTCATGACAGTGATGAGATCTTTAGCCATTGGCTCGATATCGTCAAGTCCTTTGGCCTGGGTCGACCGTTCGATAGCTGGTACCTGAACGTACCAATATCGGCCATCGGGTTGCACAAGCACGTCATAGTTGCTCATTGCCACCACCCCTTTCCGAGTTTCTGCTCGCTCTCGTTGATGATATCCAGCGTGGTTCGTTCTGAGACTTCATTATGGAGGGGGATGGGTATCCTCAACCCGTCCAGGCAGTAAACCTCATGTCTGCTGCCTTGCCGTAACAAATAGGAATCGAGCCCTCGCTGCTTTGCCGCTTGCCGAAGTTTCTTGATGATGAGTTTTCTTCGTGTCATCATAACTCTCAATCTCGCACTAGACAAAATGCGTATGCCGAATTGCCGGGTGGGAGTTGTGGGTAAACGTAGAGATGTTCATTGGTCCTTCTTTCTGTTGTCTGACGCGTCGTTGCGTGCGGGTGCATCTGACGGTATGGGATGAGGTTTCTGATTGGCAAGCTGAACGGGGGTATGTGGTTCTAGCTTCCGAGTTATCCACATTGATAAAGTGCTTTTTTAAAGTGACTTTCCCGTGTTGGTCGTGGATGCTGCGAGCAAGGCAAGAACGGTCGATCACGTCGCGATGTGTGTGGGTGAATGGTGAAAGTGATTTTCGATATTTTTATATTGATATTCGATATATTATGATGGTGACATACGGGGCAGTGCAGGTTCATCCATTGATATTGGATTAAGGAGCATAGCCATGAACGTTGGTATCGCATTCATCTCTCGCAAATCTCGCAAAGCAGACGTCGCTTGGCGCTATGCCATTGCACTTGGTCGGTGGCGGGGGAGTCGGCGTTATGTTCGACGTCAGTGCCGTCATTGGCAGATGGCGCAACCGCCACGAACACAGGGGTCTGATCGTTGGCCAGAATCGCCTTCAATGCCTCGTCCGTGTATTTCTTGACATCGCCTTTGAACAGATCCGGTCGGCCGGCATGATGCACTTCGAGCACCTGCCGCAGCAGTTCGTCGATTTGGGGAATATCGGCCGCCGTGGCCCTACGAATCATCATGTCATCCATTTGATTCAGTCTAATCGTGCAGTCTCGACCGGCAGATGATCATTGCCCGCGATAAGAGACACGGACGGGCAAGATGGGTGATTGTTCGTTCAGGCTTTCATCCTCGCCGCAACGTCACGGTAGTCTGGAGTGCGTGAATCGCAAGAAACAGCCAGTGGAGAGGTATGAGCGGGGCACCCGTTCGTACACGATGTCGCATATTCGTGGCAAAGACACCAAAATCGAGGTGCTGGTACGCAGCTACCTGTTTCGCAAGGGGTTGCGATTCCGCAAGAACGACAAGCGTTACCCCGGACACCCGGATGTAGTACTGCCGAAATACCACGCCATCGTGTTTGTCAACGGCTGTTTCTGGCACATGCATGAAGGATGTTCCAAACATTCGATGCCGAAATCGAACGTGGAATTCTGGCAGGCGAAACTACTGCGCAATCACAATCGAGACATCGCGCAGCGAGCCGAACTGGAGGCCGCTGGCTGGCGTGTAATTACCGTATGGGAGTGCGAATTAACGAAAGCCGTGCGCGACGAACGCCTCGTACGGCTGTATGAGCAGATTGTTGAAGGAGATGCAGATTCAGCGGAATAATTTCAGCTCCCCTCTGGAGGGGAGCTGAAATCAGGATTCAAACGGGAACTTCAGGCCCCAACGGTCACGAATCGCATCCATCAGCTCCATGATGCGGATGGTGTCGGCGTGCGGCATCGCCTCGCATTCGATCTTGCCGTCCAGCAGCGCGTTGGCCGCATCGGCCACCTCATACTCATAACCGGTCAACTGCGGCGGCACCGCAATGCTGCGCACGGGCTTGTGGGCGTTGTCATAGATGTCGATGGACTCGGGATTGTTGATATTGGTGACCACCAGATAACCCTCGGTGCCCCACACATAGCCGCCGCGGTCGGAGGAAACCAGCATCGAACTGGTGGACACGGCCATCGTGCTGTCGCTGTAATACAACGTGGTGGAATTCTGCGCATCCACACCGGTTTCGGCGGGCACCATCGACGTATCGAAATGATCCAGCGTGCGGCCATGGTCGGCACCGATCGCCATATCCAGGAAGTTCAGCGGATACACGCCCACATCGAGCAGCGCGCCACCGGCACAGGCCGGATCGGTCATACGTGCCTTGCCGGACACCGGATAGCACAGGTTGGCGCTCGCCGCTTTCACCTCGCCGATCTCGCCGGACTCGATAACTTCGTTGATGAGCTTGCGGCTGGGCATGTAGCGCGTCCAGATGGCCTCCGTGCACAGCATGCCGGTTTCCTCGGCCACGGCCAGCGCCTCACGTGCCTGCCCGGCGTTCGCGGTGAACGACTTCTCCACCAGCACGTTCTTGCCGGCTTTCATACACAGGATCGCCTGTTCGGCGTGCAGACTGTGCGGGGTGGCGATATACACCAGATCCACATCCGGGTCCGCCACCAACTCCTCATACGATCCATAAGCCTTGTCAAAATGCCATTGGTCGGCAAAAGCCTGCGCGCGCGTAATATCACGGGCCGCTACCGCATACGGGTGAATCCATGAGGAATACAGTGAATCTTCAGCCATCTGGGTCAGGGTGCCGGCCATGGTGTGAGCTATGCGGCCCGCACCCAGAATCGCGACGTTGATTTTTTCGCCGCTGGCCTCGAACTCGGCGCGCTTGCCATTGAATCGACTCATTATTCCTCCTTGAATGCGGGTTGGTACACTCAATCGACCTACAGTGATTATAGAAGAAGAAACCTTGTCCCGTGAGGCGGATAGAACCGAAATATGGAAAACGAAGCAGCGCAGCAGCCCCAATCTCCGGCCGCGTCTCCAGTCATGTCCCGCCGAGCGCGTGAGGCCAATCCCTTCCGTGCCATGGTATTCGGCGAACAAGCAGACAAGATGATCGCCCAAGGTACCAGCGTCATCAAATTAAGCCTTGGCGAGCCCGATTTCGGCGCGCCGCCCGCCGTACGCGACGCCATGCGCGAACAGTACGACGGCCGGGCCCTGCCGTACACCGCCGCCATGGGCCTACCTGAACTGCGTCAGGCCATCGCCGACTTCTACCGCGAGCGTCATGACCTTGACATCGACCCCAAGCGTATCTGCGTGACCGCCGGCGGTTCGGCCGCCCTGCTGTTGGCCACCGCGCTGACCGTGGACCCCGGTGACGATGTGATTGTGGCCGACCCCTCCTACCCATGCAACCGCGAACTTGTGCGGTCGTTTGAAGGCCGGGTCATCGATGTGCCGACCTCGGCCGCCACCCGCTTCCACCTGACCGCCGACCTGTGCAGCCAGTACTGGACGAGCAAGACCAAGGCCGTAATGATCACGTCGCCGTCCAACCCCACCGGCACCACCATCGACTTCAACGTATTGGACGAGGTGTGCAAGCTGGCCGCCAGCCGCGGCGCATGGCGCATCGTGGACGAAACCTACCTCGACTTGGCTGACCGGGAGCCGGACGGTACCGAAGTCAAATCCGTGCTGGCCTGCGACCCCGATGCCATCGTATGCAACAGCTTCTCCAAGTTCTTCGGCATGACCGGCTGGCGCCTCGGCTGGGCGATTCTGCCGGACGAGCCCACCGTGCTGGAAGCGGTTGACGATCTGGCCACCAACTACTACCTGTGCGCCCACACGCCCACGCAACATGCGGCGCTCGCCTGCTTCACGCCGGAAAGCTTGGCGGAATGCGAAGCTCGTCGTCAGGAATTGCTGGCCCGTCGCCGCATTGTGATTGACGGGCTCAAGCGCATCGGTTTGCCGGTTGAGGTGGAGCCGAATGGCGCGTTCTACGCCTACTTCGACATCTCCCGCACTGGTCTGGATGCCTGGACGTTCTGCGAACGCGCGCTGGATGAAGCCCATGTGGCTCTGACTCCTGGCCGCGACTTCGGCGCGGCCACGGCGGATACGCATGTGCGCCTGAGCTATGCCGCCTCACGTGAGGCCCTGACCGAGGGGCTGGAACGTCTCGGAACGTTCGTCGAATCGCTGTGAACGGCGCGGCAGCCGGTGTGATTGTTGTACAGTAGTCGAGTTTGTGTGATGTTCGGCTGGCCTCACGGTGTTGGTTGCCGGCCGAACGACTCGCCATGGTGGCGCACGGCTGGCTGATTGCGATGGTCGGCCCGTTGTTCGGCCATCACGGGTTAGGTAAGGTCAGGAATAGGAATCATGGTCAATCTGCGTTCGCATACCACGCGACTTGGTGTGCTTGATATCGGTTCGAACACTATCCACATGCTTATCGTCGACGCCGCCCCCGGCGCTCGCCCTGACCCCGAGGCCAGCACCAAATCCACAGTGCGCCTGATGAAGTATTTAAAGGACGACGGCTCAATCAAGAAGTCCGGCATCGAGGCGATTCTGGAAGCCGTGTCCCAGTGCATGCGGCTGGCCGAGGAATACGAAATCACCCAGCTGCTGGTTATGGCCACCTCCGCCCTGCGCGAGGCGCCGAACGGCAACAAAGTGATTCACAAGATCGAGGAACTGATTGGTCAGGGCGTCACTGTGCTGTCTGGCACGGATGAGGCTCGCCTGACCTTCCTGGCCGCCCGCCGTTGGTATGGTTGGGATGCCGGCCGACTGCTGGTGCTGGACATCGGCGGCGGTTCGCTCGAAGTGGCGATGGGCTCCGACGAAGAGCCGACCGTAGCGCTTTCCGCCCCGGCTGGCGCGGGCCGCGTCACCACTGAATTTCTGCCTTCCGGCATGGCCACGCCCGACGAGTTGGAAGACGTGCGTAAGAACGTGCGCAAGATTCTGGAGCCGATGGTCAAGGTTTTCCCGCAATCCAAGCACCCGAATCATGCAGTTGGCACCTCCAAGACCTTCCGCTCGCTGGCTCGCCTGTGCGGTGCGGTGATGCGTGCGCCGGGCCGCGAAGATTCATGGATTATGACTCGTGAGCAGTTGGAAGACTGGATTCCTCGTTTGGCGGCGATCGCGCCTGAGCAGCGCGTGGCTTTGCCCGGCATCACGCCTGAACGCACGATGCAGATTGTGGGCGGCGGCGTGGTGGCCGACGAGATCATGAAGGCCCTGAATATTCAGGAAGTCGAGATCTGCCCGTGGGCGCTGCGTGAAGGCGCGATTTTGCGCTGGCTCGACCAATTCGGCCGCACCCGCCTCGGTTTCTAGTCCTATTGAGGGGAATCACCCAACCGCCACGGTAGCCAACAATGCCGCATGATCAGAGCCCTCGACTTTGACCACCTTGCATTGTCCGGCCTTCATGCCCTGATCAAGCACCACGTGGTCAATACCGGCGAACATTGGCACAGCCGCACGGTTCGTGGGCCATGAGAACGTAAACCCATGTCCGGATTCACGTGCGGCATCCACGAACCGGTCGCCAAGAAAATCACGGAATGGCGTGTGATCGTAAGTGGCGTTGAAATCGCCCATGAAAATATACCGTGTATCCGTATGCTCGCGCATCAGACCCAACTCATCCAGCGATCGCTTCCACTGCCGCCAGTAGCCGGGTACGGGAGCGGTGGTGTGCACGGATACGAATCGAATCTGCTGGCCACCCATATCCACCGTGCCGCCGGGCATGAATGAGGCGCTGGAATTCACGTCATCGTCGGTCGGATCGGCAAGTGGCGTGGCCGACCAGAGGCCGTTACCGAATACGCCGTCAGACGATGAGACCTGCGCATACGGCAGATAATGCTCAATACCAGCCTCATTGAGTTTTTTGACGAAATCCTCGGTGGTCTCCTGCAAAGCAAGCACTTCGACGCGCTGATCGCGAACCAGCTCGACGATGGCTTGCGGGTCGGCCTGCCCCTTATACACATTGAAGGTCATGACGCGCGCGTAGGCATCGCTGGTGTTGGGGGAGGCTGCGGCCACGGCGTTCTGCGCGGCTTGGGGGAGTGGATCGGTCGAGTAGAAGAACAGATATTGCCAATAGCCATTGCATGCGATTGCGGCGATGGCGATTAGTGCGGCAAGGATACGCCGCGACACGATGGCCAACAGCAGGGCAATCAAGCCAAGCAACGTGAACCATGGCGTTGCCGATACCACAATCGGCGCAAATGGCAGTTCCTGTAAATCGGCAGGCAGCGCGCGGGCGGCAGCGCCGGCAAGGGCAAGAAGCGCGAACATCGTGGCGAGAAAACCAAGCAGACGATGCCGTTTGTGTGGCTTCACGGCAGACTTGGATACTGGGCGTGCCGTGGCTCTGGCAGAGCGTGGCTTGGCAGCGGCGCGAGCTCGTACGCTTGCGCCTGTGGTAGTACTCCGTGCCTTTGCCATGCTGCCCTTTCCTCCGGCTTGTTTACTGTTACTTTGCTTTTTCGTGCGATTTGCCACTGTACCGTGTACGGCTTGTCTTTCAGTGTCTTTTCGCCGTGCGCAAGAGCAGTTCGCACCAAACTGGCACGAAAGACCGGGCCATGACCTGATGTCGGGTTCCTCCATGTGGCTTGCTCAGGTTGCCGGATGGCTTGCGCAAGCTGCCACGCGAACATGATGCGACTGGGCGTGTGGCCGTGTACAATGAAACGTCGTTGCCCGAGTAGCTCAGTGGATAGAGCACCGCTCTCCTAAAGCGGGTGTCGTCGGTTCGAATCCGATCTCGGGCACTTGGCTTCGGAAACATGACGGTATCTCAGCCTCTATTCATCGGTGATGAGCCATGGGCATTAGGCATGTGTAAACGTATAGGTTCCACTATCCATCATCCCGTCGTGTGAAACTATGCAAAGACATGTGGGGCTTCACGGTTGTCGTGAGGGTCCATGGCTATCGAATACACGGAAGAGAAGCGGTTTACTGTTGAGCAGGTTGAGGCGCTGTTCAAGTCGGTAGGTTGGGAATCGGCGCAGTGGCCGGAACGGTTGTTCAAGGCATTGCAGCATTCGGATACGGTGATCAGCGCATGGGATGGCGGCCATTTGGTCGGCTTGGTTCGCGTGCTCGACGATACCGAAATGGTGGCCTATATGCATTGGGTGCTGGTAGATCCGGCATATCACGGGCAGCATATCGGCAGCCATCTCGTTGAACTGGTCAAGGCTAAGTATCGCGACTACTTCTTGCTGGAAGTCATGCCTGAGGAAAGCAAAAACGCACCGTTCTACCAGAAGCATGGCTTCCACCTGATGGACGATGGCCGCGCCATGCAAATCGTCAATCGCGGCTGACGGGCTGGCAGTGCGGACGGCGCAAGAGCGGCGGCATGCGCCAATCGTGGGCAACGTACGTAGTCGTTGACGGTTATCCCGTAGCAATGTTCACAATACGACCCCTTGTCCATACAGTGAAAATAACGGCTGACGTTCGACGTTGCTGCGCTATGACTAGAGACCATGAGTGAAGACAAACAGTATGACTTCTATGTGGCCGGTCCGTTCTTCGATCCTGAACAAACGGCAAGTATGGAACGTTTGGAAAAGATATTGGAAGACCATGGCAAGGTACTGTTCAAGCCGCGGTTTGTCAGCCAGATCGAAGAAGTAGGCCCTGAAGGATGCTTTGCGGACGATATCCATGGCATTAATGCTGCTAAAGCCGTGGTCGCCAATCTTATGGACGAGGACCCGGGCACGATGTTCGAAATCGGATATGCGCATGCGCTGGGAATCCCGGTGTACGGCTATTTCGAAAACCTTACGCCAATGGATCGTGTCAATCTGATGATTGCGCAAGCGGTCGAACTGGTGTTCGTCGGTCCTGATGATGTGGCGAAATACTTGGAAACCGGCGAGCATACGGAAGTCGATTACATCCAGTTCTAAACAGCTCTAACAGGTTCTCTGCAAGCAGGGTTGGCGGCGTTCTCGTACATAGTCATGTACGGGAACGCCGCAGTGGTATAGGGATATTCCAACAAGCGGCATAATGGGGTCGTGGGAAAACCAGTCGGATACAAGTGAAGTGTCTGAATTTCGTAAGGAGTGCCGTTATGAGTAACCACAATCCCATGAATATTGCCACCGACTTTGCCAAGGCCACGGGAGGAACCGCTCGCAAAGTTGTTGCTTTGACCGATAAAGGTCCGTTGAATGGCTTTAAGAAATTCCTGTCGCGCGGATCAATGATTGATATGGCGGTAGGTGTGGTGATGGGCTCTGCCGTTACCGCTGTGGTCAATTCCATCGTCGACAATCTCATCAGCCCATTAATCGGCATGATCGGCGGCGTACCGGATCTTTCCGGACTACTGACCATCACGTTCAACAACTCGACCGTTTCATTTGGTGCGATTCTTAACGCGCTGATTAACTTCCTGCTTGTTGGCGTGGCGGTGTATTTCTGCGTGATTTTGCCGATTAATAAGCTTCGTGATCTCACTGCTGCCCAGGATGAGGCTGACGCTGAAGAACAGGGGCCTAGCGTTGAAGAGCAGACTCTCGCCACGCTGCAGGAGATTCGCGACGAGCTGAAAAAGGCCAATAACTCCGCCGAGTAATCTGCTGAATGTACGGTGCGACAGATTTACCTGGTTTGCCCGAAATAACGGATTGCCGGGGCCATTTGGTCTGGACAATCCATTGTTTCGCGCGTGTTTTGTAGCATCCGTGGAGTTACATGGGGAGTATGACTGAAAACATCGCTGATAAGGCCATAAACGATACTCGTATCGTCAAGCAGTTCACCAATCCCGTCAAGGAGCCGATTGACAGCGACATCAACCTGTTCGATCTGCTCGATAACCGCGCCAAGCGCGATCCCGAAGGTGCCATGATCGAATACAAGGGCGATGATGGCACTTGGCACCCGTACAGCGCCCAAGTATTCCGTGACATGGTCATCGACTTGGCCAAGGGCCTGGTCGGACTTGGTGTCAACAAGGGCGATTCAGTCGCCATCGTCTCGCGCACCCGCTGGGAATGGACCGCGCTGGATATGGCGATCATGTCCATCGGCGCGCTCACCGTGCCGGTGTACGAGACCAACTCCGCCAGCCAGGTCAGCTGGATTTTCAACGATTCCAAAGTCACGCTCGCCATCGCCGAAGATGACGGGCAGCGTGACAAGATCGAATCCGTGCGCGATGAGGTGCCCACCCTGCGCAACGTGTTCGTAATCGAGGCCGGCGGTCTGAACGCCATCAAGACCTACGGCGAAAGCGTCACCGACGCCGAATTCTGGGAATACAAGGAAGCCTCCCACGGCGACGACCGCGCCACCATCGTCTACACATCCGGCTCTACAGGCACCCCGAAGGGCGTGGAACTGACCCACCGCAACTTCGCCTTCCTGGTGCTTTCCGCGCTGCAGTACATGCCTCGTGCCGGCGCATGGCCCAACCGCCGTCTGCTGCTGTTCCTGCCCCTGAGCCATGTGTTCGCCCGATTCCTGGAATTCTTCAGTTTTGGCGGCACGATTTCGCTGGCCTTGAGCTCCAATATGAAGACGATGGTCAAGGACTTCGAGACCTTCGGCCCCACGCTGCTGCTTGCCGTGCCGCGTGTGTACGAGAAGGTCTACAATGCCGCCTCCCAGCGCGCCGGCACCGGATTCGCTGGCAAGATGTTCATGCGCGCCGCCGAGAACGCGCGCGAATGGTCCAAGGCCGAGCAGAAGGGTGAGCAGCTGCCGATTACCGGACGCATCGCCCACGCCTTCTACGAGCAGGTGGTGTACAAGAAGATTCGCACGATTTTCGGTCCGAACGCCGACTTCGCCATCACCGGCGGCGCTCCGATGGACTCCGAGCTTTCCCACTTCTTCAACGGCATCGGCATGCCGGTGCTGGAAGGCTACGGCATGACCGAAACCTGCGGCCCGGTGTGTGTGAGCTTGCCAGAGGACAACCGCATCGGCACCATCGGCATGCCGATGTGCGGTATCACCGCCGGCATCGCCGAGGACGGCGAGCTGGTGGTCAAAGGACCGCTGGTGTGCAAGGGCTACCACAACAACCCTGGGGTCACTGCCCAGCAGATCACTGATGGCTGGCTGCACACCGGCGATCTGGGCGATATCTCCGAAGATGGCTTCATCTCCATCACCGGCCGTAAGAAAGACCTCATCATCACCGCTGGTGGCAAGAATGTGTCGCCGGGTCTGCTTGAGGCTTCCGTGATGACCTCGCCTGTGGTCAACCAGTGCTTGGTTATTGGTGATAAGAAGCCGTTCGTGGCCGCTCTGGTCACGCTGGATCTGGCGGATGCCAACAATTGGCTGGAATCCCAGGGCGCCAAACCGGAACCCGATCTGGCCTCGCTGGCCAAGAACGCCATCGTTCACGCTGAGGTGGAGCGTGCGGTGAACGCCGCCAACGAGGGCGTTTCCCGCGCCGAGTCGATTCGTAAGTTCGAGATTCTGCCAGACGAATTCACCGAGGCCAACGGCATGCTGACCCCGAGCCTGAAGACCCGTCGCGCGCAAATCGTTGAGCACTATCGCGAGCTCATTGACGACGTGATCTACGTGCCGTTGAAGAAGTAGCTATCAACTCCCTCTGATCCAAAAAATAAGCTCTCTCTGACGAGGGAACTGTCAGCCGCAGGCTGACTGGGAGAGACCGCGGCTAGCCCGCGAAACAACAAGGCCGGGTGCGACTTGCACCCGGCCTCAGCTTATTCAGTCCAAAATCGCCGAAACATAATCGGCGGCGGCCTGATCCAGCTCCGCATCGCCGATGGTGGCGGTGCCCTGCACCAGGAACGGCTCAGCATAGTTCATGCCGACCTTGTACGCCACGACCTCAAACGGGCTCAGCAGCTCCTCCATGGTGTGGCTGTACTCGCCATCCTTGCGGTACTTGGCGGCGTCGGAACCAGTGGTGACCACCAGCTTGAGCTCCTTGCCCTTGAGTGCGTGGCCTCCACCGTAGGCCCAGCCTGCGGTGATGACCTCGTCTTCCCATTCCTTGAGCAGCGCGGGGGAGGAGTACCAGTAGAACGGGAACTGAAGGATTACGCGGTCGGCAGCCTCCAGCAGCTCGTGCTCTGTGTCGGCGTTGACGGAGAAGTTCGGGTATTCGGCGTATTCGTCGCGCACGATGATGTCGTCCTCGCCCTGTGCGGTGAGTTCGGCGAGCAGGCGGGCGTTCACGCGCGAGCCGTCCTTAAGATGCGGATGGAATACAAGAATCAACGTTGACATGGGATTTCCCTTCTATAAACTGCTGCCAATGTGGCCTAATCACCACTATCGTATGCCGGGAAGCAGAACTCAGTCCAGTCCGGACTCAGGTGCGAGCCGCGGGATGCCGCGCCGGGAGGCAACTCAGTCGAGGTTGGACTGCGTGCCTGCGGTGGCTTCGTTGGCGGCTTGCTCGGCTTGTGCTTGGTCGAGCTTGGCACGGACGTCGTTGAGCAGACCCTGGGCGCGCTTAGCCAAGGCCTCGCCGATCTCCCATTGACGCATCGACTGGTCAAGATTGAGGCCGCCGGTTTCCAGTGCCTGGACAGCCTGAATCAGCTTGTCGCGCGCCTCCTCATATGGCATCTGGGCGATGAGCTCGCGTTCCTTGTCCGTCAGGGACGTGGCGGGGGTGTTCATGTCGGTGGATGTGGCGTTTTCGGTCATGATGTTCTCCTTATATATACGGTATATATGCGTGGCTGCGTATGGCGTGTCACGCGGTTGCGGATGTGGTGGTTGCGGTAATGACACCCTTCTTCAAGGTGACGGTGATGCCATCCCCAGGGCTTACCTGCGAAGCATCGTCTAGTACGTGGCCATCGGCGGACTGCACCACCGCAATAGCCTCGGTTCAACGTGGATTGCGGGCTGAGTGCGGTCAGTGAGGCGTGAGCTCGCTCGACGGTGAGCTGGGCATCGTCCACGATGCGTCGCAGCCCGATATCGAGCCGTTGCAACGAGTCGTCAATTAAGCGCTGATGAGGCTCAAGCATGGTGTGCGGCTGTGTCAGGCTCGGGCGGTTCGCATATCCCTCGATAAAGTCGAAATCTCGTTCTCCACGCGCGAACGGACCCGCAGTCGCATACGGTCGATGGCACCTTCGATGAGCTGCGACTGCTCACGCACATCCGGCACCACGCGCTTGGCCGCATCGGTAGGGGTGGAGGCGCGCAGATCGGCGACCAGATCCAGCAATGTCCAGTCATCCTCATGCCCGATGGAGGAGATTAATGGTGTAGTGCAGGCATACGCCGCACGAACCACACGCTCATCCGAGAAACCGATGAGATCCTCAAACGAGCCGCCGCCACGGGCCACGATGATCACATCCACGCTCGGGTCGGCATCGAGTTGTGCAATGGCCTGAACCACCTCGGCCGGGCATTGCTCGCCCTGAACATGCACATGGACCACCTTGAAGGTTACGGAAGGCCAACGAAGGTTCACATTGGTGATCACATCGCCTTCCGCACGTGCCTGAGGTGCGCAAATCAGGCCAATAGTCTTCGGAAACTCCGGGAGAGGCAGTTTGTGATCGGCATCGAACAGGCCCTCGCCCTTAAGCTGCTTGCGCAATTCGTCGATCATGGCCTTGAGGCTGCCACCGGCTCCGACCTTTGAGAATCGTGTCCCCGCGCAACGACAGCGAAGTGCGCTTCATCCACAGGTTCGGTTTGCCGTGAATCACCACGCGGTCGCCCTGAACGAACTGGCTGGCTGCGGCCGCGAACCTGCCGAAGCCATTGACTTCCATGGCGATATCCTCGAAGTCGTCGCGCAGCGTGATGTAGGCCGAGCCGGCGCGACGGGTATTGATCTGCGTGATCTGGCCGGTGACCCACGCGGACGGCCATCGTTCCACGGCACCGTAGAACTTCTGGCTCAGCACGCTTACCGGCCACGGATTTTGCGCGGTGGTTTCAGCGGCGCGTGCAGGCAGCTGATCGATAGGGCGAGGCTCATTCGGCAGATTGATGGCGCCCCGATCGGGCGCGAAAGTGCCTTGACCCGGCTCAAAGCCAGACGAGGCCAGTGAAGCGGCGGTCGGTGGACGGCCGGTAGATGAGTAGCCCATTGCAGTAGTCATGCACTCCACTATAAGTGCGTTGGTTGATGACGGTAAAAATTTACCGTCGCCTGAAAACGGTGTGATGATGAATGCAAGAACCGTACGAAGCGATGTATCAGCCGATGATGGAGATGGTCTGGTGCATCAGAAGAAAGGAGTCATTATGGCGAAGAAACGGGTGCTATGAAGAGGAGTGAGATATGCGTTGCACTGACGATTGAGAGTCGTCAGTGAGCTCGCTGTGCGACACGCGAGCAGAAAACAGTTACGCTAATCACACACTTGTAGTTTTGGCGAAAAATAGCCGAAAAACCCTATAAATAGTTCGACACACCACTGTTGAGCACTAGATATAGGGGTGGGGATGCCGTATTCTTCTAGAGGTTCAAGAAAACGATATCAATGTAATTTCGTGTGGCCCACGTCGAGTGCGGCCAAAATGCGGAACTCAGGAGAGTGTTCGCCTTATAGGAAAGGGGTGCCCGATGGGCGCACAGGTGCTGGAGGAAACCGTCACCGATAACGAGACCAAGGTGGCCGCCAAGGCCTCCACCGTGCTCGTTGAGAAGCGTGATGGTCGTGTGGTCGACTTCGACCCCATCAACATCATCTCTGCGGTCAAGTCTGCTTTCGGCGACCTGAACAAGGAAGTCGGCCCCGAAGAAGATGCCATGATCCGTGGTTTCGCCAACCAAGTCGAAGGCGAAATCAAGGGGCGTTACACCGGCCCCGCCAAAATCGAGGACATCCAGAATCTCGTGGAGCACGCCCTCATTGACGCCCACCTGTACGATGTGGCTCGCGCCTACACCAATTACCGTCTCGACAAAGACATTCAGCGTGCCAAGGCCACTGATGTCAACGAGGCCGTTGCTCGCTTCATTAATCATGACCCGACCCTGATTCACGAGAACGCGAACAAGGATTCCAACGTCTACTCCACCCAGCGTGATCTGCTGGCCGGTGCCGTGTCCAAGGCCGCCGCGTTCAACATGCTGCCGCCGGCGGTGTCCAACGCCCACATGAAGGGCGACATTCACTTCCACGATGCCGACTATTCGCCGTTCACTGCCCAGTCCAACTGCTCCTTGCCGAACTTCTGGGACATGTTGGCCAATGGCTTCACTCTTGGCAACGCTCCGATGGCTTCCCCGAAGTCCATCGCCATTGCGGCCACCCAGATTACCCAGATCATGAAGGACGTGGCCTCCAGCCAGTATGGTGGCCAGACCGCCAACCGTGCCGACGAGCATCTTGCCCAGTATGCCAAGAAGGATTACGAGAAGTTCCTTGAGGAAGCTCGTGAGACCATCCCCGACGGCATGCCGGTTGAATTCGCCCGTCGTCAGGTCGAGAGCGCCAAGAAGAACGAGCCCGCCAAGCTGCATTTCGGTTCCCGTGAACCGCTGCCGATGGACACCCCGTTCCACACCGACGTTGACGAACTTGAGCAAGAGCGTGAAATCCTCGCCAAGATTCGTACCCGCAAGGCCATCTATGATGCCATGCAGACCATGGAATACCAGATCAACTCCAACCGTGTGTCCAACGGCCAGACCCCGTTCGTGACTGTCGGCTTTGGTCTCGGCACCGACTGGTTCTCTCGTGAAGTGCAGCGCGCAATCCTGCTGAACCGTATTCGCGGCCTCGGCAAGGAACACCACACCGCCATCTTCCCGAAGCTCGTCTTTACTGTGAAGCACGGCGTGAACGCCGACCCGGGTGACCCGAACTACGATCTGAAGCAGCTTGCCCTCGAGTCCGCCACCAAGCGCATGTACCCGGATGTGGTGTTCTACGAGAACATCGTCAAGATCACAGGCTCCTTCAAGGCTCCGATGGGTTGCCGCTCCTTCCTGCAGGGTTGGATCAACCCGGAGACCGGCAAGGATGAAGAAGACGGCCGTATGAACCTCGGCGTGGTCACCGTCAACGTGCCGCGTATCGCCATCGAATCCCACGGTGACAAGGCTCGCTTCTGGAAGCTGTTCGACGAGCGTATGGAAGTCGCCCATCAGGCCCTCCAGTTCCGCATCATGCGCTGCAAGGAAGCCACCCCGGTCAACGCCCCGACCCTGTTCCGCTTTGGTGCGTTTGGTCGTCTTGGTGCCAACGACAACGTGGACCAGCTGTTCAAGAACGAGCGTGCCACCGTGTCGCTCGGCTACATCGGCCTTGCCGAGACCACTGCGGTCTTCTATGGCAAGAACTGGATTCGCGACCACGGCTGGGATCCGGAAGGCAAGGAGTTCGCGCTGTCCATCGTCAAGCGCATGAACGAGCTGTGCAAGCAGTGGAGCAAAGCGGAGGGTTACCACTATTCCGTGTACTCCACTCCGGCTGAATCCCTGACCGACCGCTTCAACCGCATGGACCGTGAAAAGTTCGGCCGTATCGAAGGCGTGACTGATCACGACTTCTACACCAACTCCTTCCACTACCCGGTGTGGTTGCAGCCCACTCCGATGGAGAAGCTCAGCTACGAGAAGGACTTCCCGTACTACGCGTCCGGCGGCTTCATCAACTACTGCGAGTACCCGTGCCTGCAGGACAACCCGAAGGCGCTCGAAGCCGTGTGGGATTACGCCTACAACATCGGCATCGGCTACCTGGGTACCAACACCCCGATCGACCACTGCTTCGTGTGCGGCTTCCAGGGCGACTTCGAGCCGACCGAGGAAGGCTTCAAGTGCCCGGAGTGCGGTAACTCCAACCCGGACAAGTGCAACGTCACCAAGCGCACCTGCGGCTATCTCGGCAGCCCGGTCCAGCGCCCGATGGTGCACGGCCGTCACGAGGAAATTGCCCACCGAGTCAAGCACATGAGCGGCGAAACCGGTCGTGTGACGCTGGATGACGGAACCACTCGCGAGTGGTTCGAAGAGACCAAGTAGGGTTTATACTTGCTCCCGCTGACGGGAGCTGTAGAGCGTAAGCGAGACTGAGGCGGTCATCCTTTATGGTGTTGACCACCCTCAGTCCGTCTGATGACGGACAGCTCCCGCCAGCGGGAGCTAATGCTTTCCGTAAGGAGGGAATCATGCCGGAGCTGCATACGACCAAGCCCGAACCCAAGCGCCATGACTTTGCGGCCGGCGAGACCGGGCGTGGCCCCTCCGTACCCTCCAACGGTCTTGCCAACGATCCGAAAGCCGGTCAATGGGATGGCCGGCGCATGTCCAAGCGGATGATCGCCGACTACAAAACCTTCATTGTCACCGACGGAGAAGGCGTGCGCAACTCCCTTTACGTCTCCGGTTGCCCCTTCCACTGCGTCGACTGCTTCAACGCCTCCATCTGGGATTTCCAAGCCGGCCACGAATACACGCAAAAACTTGAAGACAAAATCATCGAAGATCTGAAAGCCCCATGGGTGCAAGGCATTACGTTCCTTGGCGGCGAGCCATTCCTCAACACTCCCGTGCTGGTGCCGCTCGCACAACGTATCCGCCAGGAATTCGGTCATACCAAAGATATCTGGTCGTGGACCGGCTACACATGGGAAGAACTCATGCGCCCCGGAGAAACCCCAGACAAGCTTGAATTGCTACATCTCATCGACATTCTCGTCGACGGCCGCTACCTCAGAGACCAGAAGGACTCGCTGCTGCAATTCCGCGGCTCCAGAAACCAGCGCATCCTCGATGTGCCCAAGTCTCTGGAAGCCGGCGAACCGGTCATCTGGGCCAAGCTCCACGATCAAGAACGAGATATCCCCGAAATCTATTTGAAAGACCGCGAAGCCGGCGAAGGCCAACAGGCCTCGTAGTAGCAGTTCTGGAATGCCGCACTCAGCAATATCGTTGGAACTGTTGGGAAAAGGCCTTCCCGTGAGCGAAATCGCCTCGCCTCGTGCCATGTTGGGCAGGTGGTCGGACTAATATTCCATAAGAAGTAGCCGGGCGAAGCCGTCCGCAGGGTATCTGCCAGCCGTCCCGAAACGGTTCATGATGCCTCAAAGCGTGCACTCCCGGAAGTCGGAATTAAGAGGAACACATGGTTGACATCGCCACTGACGCGAGCGTAAAGCCCGCTTCACACCCGAAGCCCCTGCGTGTGGGATTGGACATCGGTTCCACCACCGTCAAGGCCGTGGTGCTTGATCAGTCCGATTCCCTGGGAGACACCCTCTTCTCCGATTACCGACGCCACCACGCCAACGTGCGTGCCACCGTGGCCGGCCTGTTGGTCGACATCCACAAGAAGCTTGTGGACCTCGGACGCGGCGACGAACCGATTCGCCTGTCTATCACCGGTTCCGGCGGTCTGGCGCTTGCTGACAATCTGCATGTGCCTTTCATTCAGGAGGTCATCGCCGAAACCGAGGCAATCGACAAGGAATACCCGCAGGCCGATGTCATCATCGAGCTCGGCGGCGAGGACGCCAAAATCACCTACCTGAAACCCACGCCCGAACAACGCATGAACGGTTCGTGCGCAGGTGGTACCGGCGCGTTCATTGACCAGATGTCCACGCTGCTCGACACCGACGCCGCCGGCCTCAACGAGATGGCCAAGAGCTACGAGAACCTGTATCCAATCGCCTCGCGTTGTGGTGTGTTCGCCAAAACCGATTTGCAGCCGCTCATCAATGATGGTGCCGCCAAGCCCGATTTGGCCGCCTCCATCTTCACCGCAGTGGCCACGCAGACCATCGCCGGCCTGGCTTCCGGACGCCCGATTCACGGCACCGTCATCTTCCTCGGCGGCCCGTTGTTCTTCATGTCCGAGCTGCGCGCCGCATTCCAGCGCGCGCTTGAGGGCAAGGTCGACGAGTTCATCGTGCCGACCGACGCCCACCTGTATGTGGCCTACGGTTCGGCATTGCAGGCCGACACGGATTCCGACGATCAGGGCCACCATTTCGAGGCCTACACCTGCGACGAAATCCTGAAGCGTTTGGACGAGCTGAAGAACCTGCCCTCCAACACGCCCACCATGCCGCCGCTGTTCCCCACCGAGGCCGACCGCGAGGACTTCAACAAGCGCCACCACAAGGAACACATCCACATCGGCACCCTCGAAGGCGCGCATGGCCCGCACTTCCTGGGCATCGACGCCGGTTCCACCACCATCAAGGCCACGCTCGTCAACGACGACCGTGAAATCGTCTGGTCCAGCTACGCCAACAACGAAGGCAGCCCGCTGACCGCCGCCATCAACATCGTCAAGAAGATTCAGTCTGAGCTGCCCGAAGGCGCGTGGATCGCACGCTCCTGCGCCACCGGATACGGCGAAGGCCTCATCACCACCGGCCTGCACTTGGACGAGGGCGTGGTGGAGACCATGGCCCACTATCGTGGCGCCGAAATGGTCAGCCCCGGCGTCACCGCCGTCATCGACATCGGCGGCCAGGATATGAAGTACTTGGCCATCACCGATGGCGTTATCGATTCAATCGCCGTCAACGAGGCCTGCTCGTCCGGCTGTGGTTCGTTCCTGCAGACCTTCGCCATGTCCATGGGCCTGACGATTCAGGAATTCACGCAAAAGGCTCTGGCTTCCACCCATCCGGTGGACCTCGGTTCGCGTTGCACCGTGTTCATGAACTCCTCGGTCAAGCAGGCGCAGAAGGAAGGCGCCTCCATCGAGGACATCGCTGCCGGCCTGTGCTACTCCGTGGTGCGCAACGCCCTGTACAAGGTCATCAAGCTGCGCGATTCCGGCGAACTCGGCGACACTGTGGTGGTCCAGGGCGGTACGTTCCTCAACGACGCCGTGCTGCGCGCGTTCGAACTGCTCACCGAACGCGAAGTCACCCGACCGAACATCGCCGGCCTCATGGGCGCGTTCGGCGCGGCCCTCACCGCCCGCATGCACTACGAGGACATCGCGGACGACGACAACGCGCACGTCGGCGCGGCGGGCGTTCCGTCGACGCGGCGGCGGCTGAGGAGTCCGCCGCCGGCGACGAGCCGAACGCCGCCGCGCACGCCGGCGAAATCGTCGTCGACGGCGTGCGCCACACCGTCTCGTCAATCCTCACCGGCGAAGCCCTCAACGAAATGTCGATGACCACCGAACGCGACGTGTGCAAGCTGTGCCAGAACCACTGCAAGCTCACCATCACCACGTTCTCCGACGGCTCGCGCTTCGTGACCGGCAACCGCTGCGAACGCGGCGGCGACGCCAAGAAGAAACGCTCCGACCGTCCGAACCTGTACGACTACAAGTACAAGCGTTGCTTCGCCTACCGCCGCCTCACCGACAAGAACGCCACCCGAGGCGAAATCGGCATCCCGCGCGCCCTCAACATGTACGAGAACTACCCCGTTCTGGTTCACGCTGCTCACCTCGCTGGGCTTCAAGGTGATGATCTCCGGCCGTTCCAGCCACGAACTGTTCGAAACCGGCATCGAATCGATCGCCTCCGAGAACATCTGCTACCCGGCCAAGCTCGTGCACGGCCACATCAAATGGCTTCTCAACAAGGGCATGAAGACGATCTTCTACCCGTGCGTCAGTTACGAGGACAACCTCGTGCCCAACACGGACAACCACTACAACTGCCCGGTCGTCGCCAACTATCCGCTCGTCGTCGGCGCGAACATGCCCGAACTGCGTGACCCCGACGTGCGCTACATGCACCCGTACTTCAACCTCGCCAACCACGAGCTCATGGTCGACCGTATCGTCGAGGAGTTCGCATGGGCGAGCGTCAGCCGCGAAGAGGCCGAAACTGCTGTCAAGGCCGCCTACGCCGAAGACAAGGTCTTCAAACACGACGTCCAGCAGGAAGGCCTCAAAGCCCTCGCCTACATGAAGGAGCACGACTGCCGCGGCATCGTGCTTGCCGGACGCCCCTACCACATCGACCCGGAAATCAACCACGGCATCCCCGAAACCATCTGCGCGCTCGGCATGGTCGTCCTCTCCGAGGATTCGATCTGCGAACTGCAGCCGGGGGAGAAGCTCGACCTGACCGACTTCCTGTCCGAAGGCGAAGAGGACCCGCGCAAGAAGAACGCGAACGGATTCCGCCACGTCGACGACCGCAAGGTCACCGTCAACCGCATGCCGTTGCGCGTCACCAACCAGTGGGCCTACCATTCGCGCCTCTACGCGGCCGCGCACTTCGTCGCCTCCTATCCGGGCCTCGAACTCGTGCAGCTCAACTCGTTCGGCTGCGGCCTCGACGCCATCACCACCGACCAGGTGGCCGAGATCCTCGCCGACAAGGCCGACGTGTACACGCTGCTCAAGATCGACGAGGTCTCCAACCTCGGCGCGGCGAAGATCCGCCTGCGCTCGCTCAAGGCCGCCGTCGAGGAACGCGAGGCGAACAAGGCGCGCATGGCCAAGGCCGCGCTCGCCACGTCCGACGAGTCCGGTTCCGCCGAGTCCGACGCCCCGCGCAACGCGGCTCACGCCGCCGCGCAGGCCGCCGCCCGCAAGGCGCAGGAGCAGGCCGAATCCGATCTCGCCACCGCGCAGGCCGCGCTCGCCGAAGCGCAGGCCGCCGTCGCCGCCGCCGAAGCGAAGGTTAAGGCCGCCGACAGGCCCGTGGACGCGGCCGATGCCGGCAGCGACGCCGCCGCCCCCGCGAACGCGCCGAAGTCCACCGGATTCCGCAAGACCGGCTCCAAGGCGCCCACGCCGGGCCGTCAGGTCCTGCTCGACGCGACGATGGCCGCGAACCCGAAGCTCACCAAGGCGATGCGCGACGCGTCCAAGCGCGCCGCGAAGCGCGACATCGCCGATGTGCGTCTCGCCGCGCTCGGCGACGGCACCACGAACGATGCCGCGAACGCCAAGTCGAAGTCCGCGAAGTCGAAGTCCGGCCACAACAACGCGACCATGTCCCGTTACGCGCACCGTGAGAAGTTCGTCAAGGACATGAAGAAGGACTACACGATCGTCGCCCCGCAGATGAGCCCGATCCACTTCTCCCTCGTCGAATCGGTGATCCGCTCCGGCGGCTACAAGTTCGACATCCTCAAGCACGCCTCGCGCGAAGACGTGGAGACTGGCCTCAAATACGTGAACAACGACGCCTGCTATCCGGCCATCATGGTCATCGGACAGCTCATCGACGCGATTCTCGAAGGCAAATACGATCCAGACAAGGTGTGTCTCGCGATTACGCAGACCGGCGGCATGTGCCGAGCCACAAACTATTTCGGCCTGATCCGCAAGGCCCTGATCGACGCGGGTTACCCGCAGATCCCGGTCATCGCGATCTCCACGCAGGGCCTGGAGGACAATCCGGGCTTCAAGGTGACGCCCGCGCTGCTGCACCGCACCGTCAAGGCGCTGATCCTCGGCGACCTGCTCATGAAGTGCCTGTACCGCGTGCGCCCGTACGAGGTGGAGAAGGGCGCGGCGAACCGCCTGTACGAGCAGTGGGACGTGATCGTGCGCGAGGCGCTCGAACACCACGGCTTCTCGAAGACGGCCGCGAAGACCCCCGTGGCTCAAGCGCCGCTACCTGCCGTACCCCGTGCTCGCCCGAGAGATCGTGAAGAGCTTCGACGCTCTGCCGTTGAAGGACGTGCCGCGCAAGGTGCGCGTCGGCGTGGTCGGCGAGATCCTCGTCAAATACCAGCCGGATGCGAACAACCATGTCGTCGACGTCATCGAATCGCAGGATTGCGAGGCCGTGGTGCCCGGCATCATGGAGTTCATGACCACGCGCCCGTACATCACCGACTGGAACGAGAAGT
>ENA-OPZZ01000448-OPZZ01000448.1-human-gut-metagenome-genome-assembly--contig:-NODE-448-length-32472-cov-5.905395_pt1 | contig 32472 bp, 29 predicted proteins | sample MGYA00242487_ERZ504511 | MGnify/ENA primary metagenome ERZ504511 (study PRJEB26092, sample SAMD00036241) | human gut metagenome | host: Homo sapiens | study: EMG produced TPA metagenomics assembly of... | reverse complement strand
TTTTAAAGAGCCGCCAGCTGATAAACACACCGGTGTTTGCCGTGATAGCCACCAGTCCGCGGGACAGCGCCTCCAGCTGCTGCTGCAGCACGCGGCCCACGGGGGTCTGCACGGGTGTGCTTTCCTCCAGCATGGCCCCGTTTTCTGCCAGCGCCTGCACCTTGATGTAATAGGGGATATGCGTCGAGCGGCAGAAGGTGAAAAGGCTTTCCCCGCTCTCGCCCGCCGCTTTGAACCGCACGGTCTCGCCGGGGCGGTCGCTCCACAAAATGCGGTAGCGGCGGCCCCGGCCACCGGCTGCCAGCTAAGGGTGGTTTGGGCAGCCGTCTGGCTGCGCACAGAGATTTGCATGGACTTTCCCTCCATCATAAAAGAGCGCCGCAACATCCGCTGCGGCGCTCACATTCAATTAGGCTTTATCTGCTGCGTACAGGCGTTGACTTCCTCAATGACCTGCGTGCCGCCGCGGGCATTCCACTGGTCAAAGGCAGCCTGCAGACCGGCCTCGTCGATCTGGCCGCAGATATACTGGGTGCGGGCATCGTCCAGAATCTGGACAAGGTCGCTGCCGCACTCGGCGTAGGTGTCGGACTGGGTCAGGTAGCCCAGCGCGGGGTTGAACACGGCATACTGCACATTGTTGATGATGCTCTCCTCGTAAGCCAGCTGATAGTCAGCCTTTTCGAGCTGGTAGTCGGGGTTCTGCTCGGTCAGGTAGGGGACATAGGGCACAGCCTGATTCAGACCTGCGTGCGGGCAGTTGGTGGTGTCGTACTTGCCGTTGGGAACAATCTTGCCGTCGGCGTTGATGTCATAGCAGATGTCCTTCAGGCCGTAGTCGGCCAGCGCCATCATCTCGGGGTCACACATCTTGTCAAGGAAGTGCAGGCAGGCCTTGACGTCCTCCTCGGTCTTGGCACCAGACTTGGTGATGAGGTAGAAGCCGTTGTAGCCGGTGGTGGCAAGGGTGTGGCCGTTGATGGGGCCGACAGAGGTCATCGTTGCAATCCTGGAGGCATCGTTTACATCGGCAATGGCGTTGTCCTCAAAGTATTTCCAGATGCGCTTGGTGCCGTCCATCGTGTCGACAAAGACACCGGTGACGCCCTTCTGGCTGTCGACCTGGAAGTTGGCAGTGTCCACGGTTGCCCAGTCGGGGCGGACCAGACCATCGGCGTAGATTTTGCGCATCCAGTCAAGGGCTTCCTTATACTCAGCGGTCTGGTGTACGGGAACCAGCTTGCCGTCCTGCTCGACCCAGCCGTTGCCGCAGCCGAACCATGTCTGGATAATATCCCACGGGCCGGTGTATTTGCACATTTCCAGACCGTAGGTGTCGTTGGCACCGTTGCCGTCCGGATCGTCATAGGTGAACTTATAGAGCATGTCATAGACATCCTCGACCGTCTTGGGGCCTCGGTGATGCCCACGGCCTCGGCCCAGTCGGTGCGGTAGCCCAGACCGTTGCGGCCGATGGCGCGGGCGCGGGGATGCCGATGATCTGGCCGTCCACGGTCAGGCCCTTCAGAACATCGGGGCTGATCTGGGACAGGTTGGGGTATGCCTCGCTGTCCTGCAGGTACTCAGTCAGATCCCAGAAGGCGCCGCGCTTGGCAGCATCGGCTGCATTGGCGTTCTGATCCAGCGTCTTGGTGGCGGTCAGGATCATCGGCATGTTGTCCTTGTCCATCAGGGTCAGGCCGAACTTCTCGCTGTAGGTATCATTGGCCTCGGTGCGCCACTCGACATGGGTGCCGGTGTAGGCCTCGTACTTGGCGATGACCTCATCGGAATGTTCATTGCTCAGCACATGGCCGGTGAAGTCGGGGATCATAAAGCTGACGGTGGGGGTGCCGGAGGCAGCGCTGTCCGCAGAGGAAGCAGCGCTGGAAGCGGAGGTGCTGTCGGAGGCGGAGCCGCCGCAGCCTGCGAGCATGGCGGCGGACATTGCCAGCGCCATAGAGAGGGAAAGTGCCTTTTTCATTTTCGTTTTTCTCCTTTTTGTATAAAAGTGGTTGTATAGCTTGGTATCAGCCCTTGACCGAGCCGACCATGACACCTTGGGTAAAGAACTTCTGCACAAACGGATAGATGCAGAGGATCGGCAGGGTAGACAGCACCGTGGTGGCCATCTTGACAGCCTTGATGGGCGGCATACCGGCTGCGCCCCAGTCAAAGGTGGAATCCTCGGCCACCTGCGTGGTCAGGAACACCAGACGCCGCAGCACGATGGTGATGACCTCCATGTCGGAGTTGTTGATGTACAGCATCGCATTGAAGTAGCTGTTCCAGTGGCTGACCGCGTAGAACAGGCTGACCGAGGCCAATACCGGCGCAGACAGCGGCAGGATGATGCGCACAAAGGTGATCAGGTCGTTGGAGCCGTCGATGATGGCGGCTTCCTCCAATTCCATGGGGATGCCCTGAAAGTAGTTTTTGATGATGATCATATTGAAAGCGCTCATCGCCGTGGGCAGCCAGAGCGCCCAGGGCTACTACAACAACCAGTACCGTGTGCCCACCAAGGAGTACAAGGACTTCCAGGCATTCCAGCGCCGTGAGGTTGCCGGGCTGATGAAGGAAATGACCGACATCGTCCACGCCTACGGCAAAGAGGCCATGATGTTTTTGGGCGACCACTGGATCGGCTGCGAGCCGTTTATGCCGGAATTTCAGCAGTCCGGCGTGGATGCCATTGTCGGCAGTGTCGGCAACGGCAGCACCCTGCGCCTGATTTCCGACATCCCCGGCGTCAAGTACACCGAGGGACGTTTCCTGCCTTACTTCTTCCCCGATACCTTCCACGAGGGCGGCGACCCTGTGCGCGAAGCCAAGGAGAACTGGGTCACCGCACGCCGCGCCATCCTGCGTAAGCCCATCGACCGCATCGGCTACGGCGGCTATCTGAAATTGGCCTGCGAGTTCCCGGAGTTCCTCGACTATGTCGAGAGCGTCTGCAACGAGTTCCGCGAACTGTACGAGAACATCAAGGGCACCACACCCTACTGTGTCAAGCGAGTGGCCGTGCTGAACTGCTGGGGTAAAATGCGGGCTTGGGGCTGTCACATGGTGCATCACGCCCTCTATTACAAGCAGAACTATAGCTATGCCGGTGTCATTGAGATGCTGTCCGGCGCACCCTTTGAGGTGAAGTTTATCAGCTTTGAGGATATCAAGAACGACCCGCATCTGCTGGATTCGTTGGATGTCATTATCAATGTCGGCGATGCCGACACTGCACACACCGGCGGCATCTGGTGGGAAGACCCGGAGATCTCCTCCGCTATCCGCAAGTTCGTCTGGAACGGCGGCGGCTTTATCGGCGTGGGTGAGCCTTCCGGTCACCCGTATCAGGGCCACATTCTCCAGCTTGCCAGCGTGCTGGGCGTGGAGGAAGAAAACGGCTTCACCCTCAACTACGACAAGTACAACTGGGAAGAACACCCGGATCATTTCATTCTGCAGGACGCCGACCAACCCGTGGACTTTGGCGAGGGCAAAAAGAACATCTACGCCCTTGAGGGCACCGAGGTGCTGGTGCAGCGGAACAAGGAAGTACAGATGGCCGCCCACGACTTCGGCAAGGGTCGTGCCGTGTACATCAGCGGAGTACCGTACAGTTTTGCCAACAGCCGCACCCTTTACCGCGCTATCCTGTGGAGTGCCCACAGCGAGGAGGAACTGCATACATGGTTCAGCTCCAATTATAATGTAGAAGTTCACGCCTACGTCAAGAACGGCAAGTATTGTGTAGTGAACAACACGTACGAGCCGCAGGACACCACCGTTTACACTACAGACGGCAGCAGCTTTGCTCTGCATCTGGATGCCAACGAGATCAAGTGGTATGAGATCTAAGTTCTCCTTTTCATAAACGAACACAACGGGCAGCTCTGTTACCAGAGCTGCCCGTTGTGTTTGCTGTATTTGCCGATAACTCAACCTGTGTCAATCGAACGCTGCAATGGAGATGGCTGGAAACGCAGAAATTCAGTAATGCGAGCGTAATAGAACCTGCAGAAAAAAGAAACTGCCCGTGCGAGTATGCGTAAGATGGTGAAACACTTACTGAAAAAATTTAAGTATCCACCGGTGGAATATGATAAAATTTGTATACTTCAATACGTTAAAGAAAGTTTGGAGAACCATTCAAAGAAATGCTCCAAACAAAAGCGAAATACGGTTATTTTGACATAGCAACGCTACTTATATAGAGTGAAGCCCTACTTATAAATAGTGGTGTCAGGAATTGAGATTTTGTGATACCAAAAAAGACACCCTCGCTTTTGATAGGAATCTCATGCAGGGATGTCCTTATCTCAACGCGAAGGTGTCTTAATAACGAGGGTCAGATGCCACGGAACGTAAAGGTGAACTCCACAGGCTTGGTCACATCAGGAATATACTCCGGGTGGACATTGGCACCCCAGCTGTCATCGCCGCCAACGCCCATCTGCTCGCCCATAGCACGGATGACCGTGTAATGGACCGGGGGCAGCTCGTAGGGATGCTTGGCGCTCTCCATTTCATGGGGAGTGTAGGGCAGCGCAGAGAAGAACATGGGCTTTGCGGCATCTGCGGTAAACAGCAGCCCGCGACCCTTGCGGTCCACTACCTTTGCCCAGCGCACAGCGGTCTTTGCACCGCACTCCTGCGGCACAAGGTACTGCGCCATGTTGTCTGCGACCTTGTTCTGGTAAATGCCCAGCTTTGCACCATGCTGACGATCCCAGTAGGTCTCCGCAGGGCCGTTTCCGTACCACTCCACCGTGTCGTAGTCAGCGTCGATCTTGAACAGTACGCCGAACTCCGGCATTGCTGCAAGTCCTTCCACCGGGTCATAGTGCAGGGTGGTCTGGATGCGGCCATCACCGAACACACGGTACTGCAGGCTGCACTCTGCTGCGGGGCTGGTCTGGAGGTTGTAGAGATAGGTCACGACCACGCTGTCGGTTTCCACCTCGCAGGTGGGGTTCTGGAGGATGGTGCCGCCATGAACAGACGGAATCTCCTTGCCGATGCCCTTGGCGGTAGCGTACAGGCTTGCCAGCTTCCACTGACCGCGAACGCCGCCCATATTGTTGCCACAGTCGTTGTCGGTGGGAGCGCGCCAGAAGTTGGGACGGGGAATCTCCTGAATCATCTCCTTGCCGGCATAGCGGTAGGAAGTCAGACCGCCGTTCAGATCGGAGAACAAAACATCGAAATTCTCACCACGGACACCGATGTTGTGAGTACCGTGCGTAACGGTAAACGGCGTGACCTTCTTGCTGGGAATGGAACGAACCACAGCGATCACACCCTGTCCAAAGGCGACTTCATGACCTTTCTTTGCCCAGCTGGTGTCCTCCTTCAAACGGAAGCTGATGGTCACTGCATATTCACCGGGGAGCGCAGGAACCATAAACGGCAGCGGGAAGCTGGAACGCTCTTCGGGAGCAACATCAATATTGGTCAGTTCCTGTTGCTGATACAGCTTTCCATCACGATGCAGCAGAGCAACGCAGTCGAAGGCACCCGTAGAGGTGAACAGGTTCTTATTCCAGACTTCGAAGCCAGAGTTGTCGATGGAAATGGCGATGTTCTGATAGCAGAACTTGACCTCCTGCATCTTGGGAGAAGGAGCACGGTCACCACCGTAGGCAATGCCGTTCCCGCTGAAATTATAGTCGGTAGGACGCTCGCCGAAGTCGCCGCCGTAGGCTTGGAACCACTTGCCGTAGCGGTCTTTTTTCCAGATGGACTGGTCGATGTAATCCCAGATGAAGCCGCCCTGATAGCCGCAGTCCTTCTGGTCGGCAAGTTCCGTGTACTTGTGCAAAGCACCGTTGGAGTTGCCCATAGCATGAGAATATTCGCACTCGATATAAGGCCGCTTATCGCTCTGTGCCAGATACTCTTTAATGTCCTTCACAGTGCTGTACATATGGCTCTCGATATCGGTGGTTTCGAGGAAGCGGGGATCATTGACCACACCTTCGTAATGCACCAGACGGGTGTCATCAAAGCGGCGGACCATCTCTGCCATCTGGAGCAGGGTCTCACCACCAAACGATTCGTTGCCCAGAGACCAGATCAGAACAGCAGGATGGTTTTTGTTACGCTGGTAAGTGGAATTCATGCGGTCAAACAAGACAGCTTTCCACTCCGGCTTATCATTGGGCAAAACGCCCTCGATGCCGCGAATGCCAGCCTGATGAATATCCCATGTGCCATGGGATTCCAGATTGTTCTCTGCGATCAGATACAGACCATACTCGTCGCACAGGTCGTACAGTGCATCCTGATTCTGGTAATGGCTGGTACGGATGGCATTGATGTTGTTCTGCTTCATGGTGATGATGTCCCGAAGCAGTTCCTCATGGGTGTGTACGCCCACAGCACGACCCGTAATGGAGCTGAACTCATGACGGTTGGCACCCTTGAACACGATGCGCTTGCCGTTGAGCAGCATCCGATTGTTCTTCAGTTCGAACTTGCGGAAACCGACTTTCTGCCCGGTCACCTCTACCAGATGGCCTGCGTCGTCCAGCAGCTCAATTTCCAGTTCATACAGAGCCGGGTCCTCTGCACTCCACAGGTGGGGGTTCTCCACCGCATGACTGAACAGCGCAGAGCCGCCGTTCAGTGCGATTTTTTCGGAGAACACTTCCAGTTCACTGCGGCGCAGGGTCAGACGGGCTGCGCCCTTACCCTCCACCTGCAATGCAACTTCCAGCGTGGAATGAGTAAAATCATCCCCGGCAAACAGCGTTTTGACGGATACATCTTCCAGATGCACGGTGGGGATGGCGTACAGCCACACGCTGCGGAAGATGCCGGAGAAGCGGAAGAAGTCCTGATCTTCGCACCAGCTGGAGGAAGTCCACTTGAACACCTGCACAGCAAGTTTATTCACGCCCGGCTGGAGATAGGGAGTCAGATCGAATGCGTGTGCGGAGAAGCTGTCCTCGGTATAGCCCACATAAGACCCGTTCAGCCAAAGAGCCATGCCGCTTTCCACACCCTCGAACTCAATGTGGACGGGCTTGCCCTGCATGGATTCCGGCAGCTCGAAGTATTTTACATAGCTTGCCACCGGATTGAACCGCTGCGGGATCTCACCCGGCTGTACTTCTTCACGGCCATCCCACGGATACTGAACATTCGCATACTGGGGAATGTCGTAGCCCTCCATCTGGATGTGTGCCGGAACATGAATGTCATCCCAGCCGCTGCAATCGTAATCTGTCTTTTCAAAGCCGGGGATGGCACTGGTGTAGTTCTTTGCGTAGGCGAATTTCCAGATACCGTCCAGCTTCAGCGCAAGCGAAGATTCTCCTGCCAGATATTCTTCGCGGGAAGCGTAAGTATGGAAACTTGCATGAGCATTCAGCACGTTTTCCTTGAAAAAGGTGGGGTCTTTTACTTTTGCAAAATCAAATGCAGCCATAGTATTTCCTCATTTACCTTTTATAATTTTATAATGTTTCTCCAGCCTCCGGGGAACAGCAGATGAAGGAGAAATGATAATGGCTTGTTATCAGACTGCTGCACGCAGTTTTTCATTTGCTTCTTCGACCTTCATACGAGAGAGAATGAAGGTGATGATGGCATCCAGAGCAAACGGAATCACCAGATACATGATCTTCAGCATCGAGATGCAGGATTCGGGCTGGACAGCCAGCGCACTATCGAAATGGCTTGCTGCCAGCAGCCAGCCGGTGATGGCAGTACCTAGGCCGCCGCCCAGCTTCACACCGAGAGAAGTGCAGGAGTACATCGTGCCATCCACGCGCTTATGCTTCGTCAGCCAAGTATATTCAGAGCAAGCAGCAATCGCAGCGTTCATATCGCCCTGCCAAGGACCCTGACCAAGAGCTGCGATTGCAGTAAAGAGCAGCATCAAGGTCACATTGCCGCTGCCCATGTAACCGGCTACAGCAACCAGTGCACGAGAAATCGTTGCCAGAGTATAGCTCATTACATTCAGCTTATACATTCCATTCCACTTTGCAACCAAGGTCGGGGTGAACACCAGTGCGATGATCAGAGGAATGTTGATTGCCCAAGAGAATACACCGAACAGATTCTGGTTGCCAAGGATGTAGGTTGCATAGTAGGTGCCCATGCTGATCATGGCACCGTAGATCTGCTGCAAAATGTAGGTGACGCAAATCATCATATAATATTTGTTACCAGCAAGCAGCTTTGCGGCCTGAACCAGATTGTACTTTTCGTCCTGCTCGATTTCCTTTTTGTCGGTGGTATCCACCAATTCGCCTTCCGGCAGTTCCTTCACGGAGAAAACGGAGAGGGTGTTGACAAGCAGACCGATGATGGCGTAGATGATTGCAACAGTGCGCCAACCGGCAGCACCACCGCCCAATGCCGTAACAGCACCCAGCGTGATGGACTGGATGAGCAGGCTGGTGGCAAAGGCGAACATGAAACGCCAAGAACCCATCTCGACCTGTTCGGCACTGTTCTTCGTGATGAGAGCAGTCAGTGCAGAGTAAGCAATGTTGTTTGCAGTGTAGAATACAGCGTTCAGCAGAGTATATGCGATCAGGAACCATGCGTACTGTGCAAACTGTCCCAGATTGGTCGGGATGGCGAAAATTGCCACCAGCGTAATGGCACAGCCAATGTAGCCGTACAGCATCCAAGGACGGGCTTTGCCCATCTTAGAATGCGTTTTGTCAATCAAAGAACCAAAGAAAATGTCCGTCACACCGTCCAGCAGTTTGGAAACTGCAATCAGAGTGCCGACAATACCGGGGTTCAGGCCAACGGTGTTGGTCAGATAGATCATGACGAAGGAGGATAGGAATGCATACACCACGTTGCCTGCAATATCGCCTGAACCATAGCCGACTTTATTATACCACTTTAGATAACGTTTCTCAGTCATTGTGCTTTCTCCCATCTTGCTTGTTTTGTGTGGGCGCGACCAATCTGCTGCGCACTTCAGACTGGAATTCTCATTACGCAAGTTACCCAAATCTCTTGCGTTTCGTCTGAAAATATTATAGAATCTAATGGAACGAAAAGATATAGACAAGATGGAACAAAATATGCACAAAATCAAAGAGTTTGTAATTTTTTGATAGAACATTTCTCAAATCACTGTAAAATCTCTGAAGATGAGGAGGACGCAGGGATGTATTTCAACTCAGGATATTTGAACAACTCCCGTTTGGATTTCAAAGACTACTCAAAGCCGCTGGTCGTAGGCAGCTGCGGCACTTATCGCTTGAAAAAACGCCCTAAGCTGCCTACTTCTTGGGCAAAGGGTCGCAGAGACTATCAAATCCTCTATGTGGCATCTGGTAAAGCACACTTCTGGTTCGATGGTGTTGAGGAAGTGGTGACTTCTGGACACATGGTGCTTTATCAGCCGACAGAAATCCAGAAGTATGTCTACTATGTAGAAGATCATCCAGAGGTGTTCTGGATTCATTTTACAGGATATGATGTCAAAAACATCCTGAACTATCACGGAATACCCTTGGACAAGCACGTTTTTTACAGCGGCACACTGCCGGATTACAAAATGCTGTTCCGAAAGATCATCCGGGAACTGCAACAATGTGAATATGGCTATGAAGACTATATTGCTTCTCTCTTCAACATCATTCTGCTTTTAGTAAGCAGGCAACAGCAGGAAAGCGAGAAAACAACTACAAGCATCCCCGAAGAAATCGAAGCCGCCGCTGCCTACTTTAACGAGAATTATAATACAAAGGTCAGTGTGGACGATTACGCAGAATCGCTGCATATCAGTACGAACTGGTTTATCCGTAATTTTAAGCTGTACATGAAAATAAGCCCTGCACAATACATCCTGTCCCTTCGGATGGTAAATGCACAAAGCTTATTGGAGAACACCGAATACAATATTGGAGAAATTGCAGAGATCGTAGGGTATGATAACCCACTCTATTTTAGCCGAGTATTCAAGAAAGAGTATGGTGTCAGTCCGGCACAGTACCGAAAGAATCTGGAAGAATCTACTGAAAAATGAGAAAAATTCCTTTGGCTTTGACCACAATGCGGCGATTTTATGTTGCGATAAAAAAGCGGGCAGCCGTTTTGTAGCTGCCCGCCGGGGGATATAGAATGCATTATTTGTCCTGAAACCAAGAAGCCGAGTTACAGAATATACTCCATCTGCCGTTCCTTGGTTTTCATGCCCATCTTTTCATAAAAGTGCTCTGCCGAAGTGTTCCCCGCCCAGACGTTCAGGGTCACCTCGTAGCAACCCAGCGCTTTTGCCTGCTGCTTTACATATTCAAACAGGCTTTCCCCGATGTGCTGTCCGCGCGCCTGCTTGTCAACGCAAAGGTCATCAATGAACAGTGACTTGAAGGGTACCATGTTGGTGGAAAAAGGCTGCTTCTTCAGCTGACAGAAGGCATAGCCCATGCACACATCCTCCTCGTTCACGGCAACGTAGATGGGCTTGTCCTCCTGCTTCAAAAGCTCTGCTAACTCGCAGACAGTGTATTTTGTGGTGCCGGGAATAAAAATATCCGGGCGTATCTCTGCATGAATTTGCAGCACCTGTCCCAGCAGTGCAAGCAGTCTGGAAATGTCTTTTTCTTCGGCTTTACGAATGTTCATTTGTACTTTGCTCCTTTCCATTTTTGCCTCTACGTTTCCAGTATACCACACCGGGCGGCACTGGAAAAGAGAAAATGCAACCACCGATAGCAAACAAAAACGCGAGCGACCGTTTTGGCCACTCGCGTTTTTATATGTTGGACAGGCTACTTACACAAGATATGGGTCCAGCAGGGCGTCCACTTCTTTTCTGCGCTTGGGGGAGGGCTTTTTCACGGCGCGGCCACGGCAGACCACCAACTCCAGATGCTGCAAAGCACGCAGGTCCTCCAGCGGGTTTTTACGGGTCACGATAAAATCTGCGCTCTTGCCGGGTGCGATAGAGCCGGTCACATCGCCGATGCCCGCCAGCTGCGCGTTGCGCAGGGTGGCTGTGTAGAGGGCAAAACGGTTGCTCACGCCGCAATATTTATGGAAGTAGCACAGCTCCCGCCAGAAATCATACTGGGTGATGTAGGGGCAGCCCACATCGTTGCCCAAACCCACCGGGATGCCGTTTGCCAGCGCGGTTTTTGCACTTTCGATCACGCCGTCAAAGACGATCTTTCCGTTATACTGGTCTTTTTCCGATGCGCCCGAAACGGTAGTGTCAAACAGTGCGTAGGGCAGTGCGGGGGAGATGGTCGTGCACAGAAATGCGCCCCGCTCCTTGTACAGACGAACCGTCTCCTCATCCATTTTTGCGCCGTGCTCAATGGAATCCACACCGTTTTCCAGCGCAGCCTTCACGCCCGCAGGGGATTCGGTATGAGCGGCAACGGTATAGCCCAGCTTGTGAGCTGCATCGCAGACGGCTTTGATCATCTCCGGCGGCATCTTCATCTCGCCGGGGGTGCCCTTTTCGGTGGCGTCCAGCACGCCGCCGGTGATCATCAGCTTGACAAGGTCTACCTTCTGTGCGCTGGCCTTTTCCAGCTGCGCCAGCGCTTCGGCGTTGTTGTGTGCCGCCACCGCCACCGAGCCTGCCATGTGCCCGCCCGGCACCGAGATGCCCTCGTTAGCAGCTAGAATGCGGGGTGCCAGCACCTTCCCGGCGGCGCTGTCGTCCCGGCAGCGGGTGTCAAAGTCCGCAATGCCGCCCACGGTGCGCACGGTGGTCACGCCGCCCAGCAGTTCCAGCTTGGCATAACTGCACACCAGCCGGTATGCGATGGCGCGGGTCAGCCTGTTGCTCAGGATCTTGCGTACCAGCGCCGCATTGTCCCGGGGCTTTGCGCTGGGTTTGCCGTTGCCCGCCAGATGGACGTGCAGGTTGATGAGTCCCGGGCACAGATACCCGCCGTGCAGGTCGATGACCTCGTAGCCGTCAAGGCTTACACTCGCATCTGCAATGGCGGTGATCTTATCGTTCTCGGTCAGCAGCACCTTGCCCCGTACCGGCTCCATCTGCTCGGTGCCGTCCAGAAGGATGCCGTTGGTATATGCGCGCTTCATGTGTTCCATCCTCTTTCCGTTGTATTTTTAGAGTGCAGACTGCCTTATCCGTCTAATTTCTCCTGTGCCCGGTATTGCAGCGCTTCCAGCAGAGAGTCCTCGTCCAGCAGGGGCTTGCCCGCAAGGTCAGCCACGGTGCGGGCGACCCGCAAAATGCGGTCATGCGCCCGGGCAGAAAGTCCCAGTGCATCGTAGGAGCTGCGCAGCAGCTGCTCGGCACCGGGGGTCATGCGGCAGATGCGCCGCACCTGTCCGGCGTTCAGCTGGGCGTTGCAGTGCACTCCCTTAAAGCCCGGCGCAGCGTAGCGTTTGGCCTGAATGGCGCGGGCAGCCAGCACCTGTTTGCGCAGCTCCGCGCTGCTCTCGGAGGGGGCAGCGGTGTGCAGCTCGTCAAAGGCGATGGGGTCCATCTCCACGCACAGGTCGATGCGGTCCAAAAGCGGGCCGGACACCCGGCTGCGGTACTGCCGCACCGCACTGGGCGAGCAGGTGCAGGCGCGGGTGGGGTGGCCGTAGTAGCCGCATTTGCAGGGGTTCATGGCGGCTACCAGCTGGAAGTGGCTGGGGTAGGTGGCGCTTCCGGCGGCGCGGCTCACGGTGATCTGACCGTCCTCCAGCGGCTGGCGCAGCACCTCTAAGCTCTCGCGGGAAAACTCCGGCAGCTCGTCCAAAAACAGCACGCCGCAGTTGGCAAGACTGCACTCGCCCGGGCGGAACTGCGCTCCGCCGCCGGCAAGGGCGGCAGCGCTGGCCGAGTGGTGCGGGCTGCGGAAGGGGCGGGCAGAGATCAGCCCGCGTCCCTGCGGCAGCTGCCCGGCAATGGAGTAGATCTTGGTCGTCTCCACCGCCTCCTCCCGGGTCAGGGGCGGCAGGATGCCCGGCAGGCGCTTTGCCAGCATGGATTTGCCGGTGCCGGGTGCGCCGGTCAAAAGCACGTTGTGCCCGCCTGCGGCTGCAATGACCATGGCGCGCCGCGCCAGCGATTGCCCCATCACGTCCGCAAAATCCGGCACCTGCTGCCATGCGTCCTCCGGGTCAAAGGGGATGGCGGCGGCAGGGGAGAGGGGGCGGATGCCCTTCAGTGCCTCCACCACCTCCCGGGCGGTGTGGGCGGGATAGACGGTCATGGTGTCGGCACAGGCCTCGGCTGCCTCGGCGGCGTTCTCTGTCGGGACGTACAGCGCCCGGATGCCGTGCTCGGCAGCGGCAAGCGCCATGGGCAGCACGCCGGACACCGGGCGCAGACTACCGTCCAGTGCAAGCTCGCCCAGAAAGGCAGCATCGGCAGGTACTTCTTCTAACTGTCCGCTGGCGGTCAGCAGCGCCAGAAGCAGCGGCAGGTCGTATACCGGGCCGGTTTTGCGCACATCGGCGGGGGCAAGGTTGATGGTGATGCGCCGGTCCGGAAAGCGGAAGCCAAGGTTTTTGATGGCGGCGCGCACCCGGTCGGCGCTTTCCCGCACGGCAGAGTCCGGCAGGCCGACGATGGAAAACGCGGGCAGCCCGCCGGAAACATCGGCTTCCACCGCAACGGCAAAGCCGCGCAGCCCGTTCAGGCCAAAGCTGTTGGTCACAGAATACATGGTGTCCCTCCCTGCATGGCGCATGATTTGTCAAAAATGCCAAAAGTGGAAAATAATGGATATATTTGCCATACTTCGACAGTTTTTTCTGTTTAAAATCATTATAGTAAAGCACAGGAAAGTTGTCAATGCAGCAGAAAGGAGAACGAGAGAACATGACAAATGGGGAATGTTGCCGCTATATCCGTACCTATTCAGAACTGGAGGGCTTGCAACACGCCTGTACGCTGGTGTACTGCGCCGCATCCACCCCGCAGGGGGTGCTGGCACAGCTGCGCCGGGAGCAGGGCGGCAAGGTGCGCAGCAGCACGGTGCTTGCCCCGGCGGACAGCTTTGGCCGGGTGATGCGGCTGCTGCGCTACCTGTGTGAAAACGGCGTGGGGCCGGAGCAGTGGCTGGAGGTGCTGGAGGATGTACACCAGCCCTACCAGCTGCTGGATACTTCGAAAAACGCAATAAATATAGCAGAAGAACCGGTTTTTTGTGGCATTTGTCGGTTTTAAGGGCACAAACTTCGGCCATTTTACGCAATTGACATAAGCGGAGCAAGAGTTTATAGTATAAGTAGGTTTATACAAACCATTTCGATCCGGGGAAAAAGATTTTAAACAAAGGTAAGGTGTACAAGATGTATCTGGATGAATATAAGCGCTGGCTGGCAGCGGATCTGGAAGATGCAGACCTGAAGCCGGAGCTGGCAAAGGTCGAAGGCAATGACGATGAGATCAAGGATCGCTTTGCTGTGGCGCTGAAGTTTGGTACCGCAGGTCTGCGCGGCGTGCTGGGTGCCGGTACCAACCGCATGAACATCTACGTTGTCCGTCAGGCAACGCAGGGTCTGGCAAACTGGGTGCTGACCCAGGGCGGTACCCAGACCGTGGCGATCAGCTACGACAGCCGCCTGAAGAGCGATGTCTTTGCCAAGACCGCCGCAGGCGTTCTGGCAGCCAACGGCATCAAAGTGCGCATCTATGATGCCCTGATGCCTGTGCCTGCCCTGAGTTTTGCTACCCGTTACTATAACTGCAACGCCGGTATCATGGTCACCGCCTCCCACAACCCGGCCAAGTACAACGGCTACAAGGCCTACGGCCCGGACGGCTGCCAGATGACCGATGACGCCGCCGCCATCGTCTACGACGAGATCCAGAAGACCGATGTGCTCACCGGCGCAAAGTACATCTCCTTCGCCGAGGGCGTGGAGAACGGCATGATCCGCTTTGTGGGCGATGACTGCAAAAAGGCTCTGTACGATGCCATTGAAGCACGTCAGGTGCGCCCGGGTCTGTGCAAGACTGCCGGTCTGAAGCTGGTGTACAGCCCGCTGAACGGCTCCGGCCTTGTGCCCGTGACCCATGTGCTCAATGATATGGGCATCACCGATATCACCATCGTGCCCGAGCAGGAGTACCCCAACGGCTACTTCACCACCTGCTCCTACCCCAACCCCGAGATCTTCGAGGCACTGAAGCTGGGTCTGGAACTGGCCACCAAGACCGGTGCCGACCTGATGCTGGCTACCGACCCCGACGCCGACCGCGTGGGCATTGCCATGAAGTGCCCGGACGGCAGCTATGAGCTGGTGTCCGGCAACGAGATGGGCGTTCTGCTGCTGGACTACATCTGCGCAGGCCGTATCGAGAAGGGCACCATGCCCAAGAACCCCGTGGCAGTCAAGTCCATCGTGTCCACTCCGCTGGCAGACGCTGTGGCAAAGCATTACGGCGTGGAGATGCGCAATGTGCTGACCGGCTTCAAGTGGATCGGTGACCAGATCGCCAACCTCGAGGCTGCCGGTGAGGTCGACCGCTTCATCTTCGGCTTTGAGGAGAGCTACGGCTATCTGGCTGGCCCCTATGTCCGCGATAAGGACGCCGTCATCGGCTCCATGCTCATCTGCGAGATGGCTGCTTACTACCGCAGCATCGGTTCCTCCATCAAGCAGCGTCTGGAAGAGATCTACGCTCAGTACGGCCGCTACCTGAACAAGGTGGACAGCTTCGAGTTCCCCGGCCTGACCGGCATGGAGAAGATGGCTTCCATCATGCAGAAGCTGCGTGACCAGCCCCCTGTGGAGCTGGCCGGCCATAAGGTGGTCAAGGTGACCGACTACAAGAAGCCGGAAGAGACCGGCTTGCCCGCTGCCAACGTGCTGATCTACACGCTGGAAAACGGCGCTACCGTGGTGGTGCGTCCCTCCGGCACTGAGCCGAAGATCAAGACCTACTTCACCACGCTGGGCAAGGATCTGGCCGAGGCGCAGGCACAGAAGGATGCTCTGGCTGCCGCCATTGAACCCATCCTGAAGTAAAACTATCCCAAAGCATCTGCGGGCTGCTGCACGTTTGTGCAGCTAGCCCTTTTTGCGTTCAGCAGACAGTTGATCGGAGCAAAGCCTTATGGAGATGCCGCAAAGTTTACCGCCACCGCGAAAAGCCGTCCCCTTGGGGAAGGTGGCTGCGAACGTAGTGAGCAGACGGAAGGGGTCAGCGCCTGAGGGGCGAAAGCGCACACTCTGGGTGACTGCCCTTTCAGGACAGACCGCAGGACTTTATGCAGCACAGATGCACTTTTGCTGTGTAAAATCGGTTGAAGTTTGCGCTGTGATACGCTATAATAAAACATGGTTTATTATAAGCAGCTGTGGGCGTGCAGCGCGGCACAGCGGCAGGGTAGGTGGAAGAGATGGAAAAAACTGTATCAGCAGTATTGGTGGCGGCGGGCAGCTCGACCCGCATGGGTTTTGATAAGCTCAGCTTTGATCTGGGAGGCGAAACGGTGCTGCACCGCAGCATCCGCGCCTTTGCTCAGTGCCCGCAGATCACCGAGCTTGTGCTGGTGGCGGGCAAAAACCGGGAGTTTGTGGCGCAGCAGGCGGCGGATTGCCCAAAGCCTGTGCAGATCGTAGTGGGCGGGGCTACCCGCGCTGAGAGTGCAAAAAACGGTGTGCTGGCTGCGCACGGAGAGCTGGTGGCGGTGCACGATGCCGCCCGCCCCTTTGTGAGTGCAGTGGTCATTACAGCGGCGCTGGAAGCTGCCGCCCGGTGTGGCGCGGCAGCCCCCGCGGTGCCGGTGAAGGATACCATCAAGGCCGCTGCTCGGGGCGATGGCAAAACCGTGCCCCCGGACTGCGCGGTGCACGCTACCCCTGATCGCAGCACCCTGTATGCGGTGCAGACCCCCCAGTGCTTTGACCGTGTAGCGTACCTTGCGGCGCTGGAAGAACTGGACGAGACCCGCGCCCGCCTTGTTACCGATGATTGCAGCCTGTTTGAGCTGACCGGACGCCCGGTGCAGCTGACGCAGGGCGACTATGCAAACCTGAAGATCACCACCCGGGAGGATCTGCCCCGCCCGGCACAAAGGAAGGAAACGGAAATGCGTATTGGACACGGCTATGATGTACATCGTTTGGTAGAGCAGCGCAAGCTGATCCTTGGCGGGGTGGAGATCCCCTTTGAAAAAGGCCTGCTGGGCCATTCGGATGCAGACGTGCTGACCCATGCGGTGATGGATGCTGTGCTGGGCGCTGCGGCGCTGGGGGATATCGGCCAGCATTTCCCGGACAATGACCCGGAGTACGCCGGTGCCGACAGCCTGAAGCTGGCCTGCCGCGTGGCGCAGATCCTCAAGGAGCATGGCTGGCGCATTGAGAACATCGATGCCACTCTGCTGTGCCAGCGCCCCAAGCTTGCACCCCATATCCCGGCCATGCGTGCCAATCTGGCGGCGGCTTTCGGCCTGCCGGTAGAGGCGGTAAGCGTAAAGGCCACCACGGAGGAGCATCTGGGCTTTACCGGCGAGGGACTGGGCATTGCTGCCCACGCCGTCGCCCTGATCGAAGCTGTGTAAGGGGGCACACACGCATGACACTGAATGCGATCATCGCCAATTTTCAGACCTTCAAGATCGTTGATCTGCTGGATATCATCATCATCGCGTTCCTGATCTACCAGCTGCTGGGCATCATCAACCGCACCCGCGCCGGGCAGCTGGCCAAGGGTGCGCTGCTGGTCATGGTCGTGTATCTGGTAGCCAACACCCTGAATATGCGCACCGTTACCTGGCTGCTCAACTCGCTGCTGCAAGTCGGTCTGCTTACCCTTGTGGTGCTGTTCCAGCCTGAGATCCGCCGCGCACTGGAGCGCATGGGTCAGACCGACCAATGGGCTTCCAAGCTGTTCAACGTAAAGGGGCGCTACAACGACCCCAGTCTCAAGGGTGCGTGGCGCAGCGCCATCATTGCCATCTGCGATGCAGCCGAGCGCTTTTCTGAGACCAAGACCGGCGCCCTTATCGTGCTGGAGCGCCACACCAACCTTTCCGAGATCGTGCGCACCGGCACCCCGGTGAACAGCGCGGTCAATCTGGAAGTGCTGGGCACTATCTTCTACGAGGGCACACCTCTGCATGACGGTGCCGCTATCATCGAAAACGGCCGCATCAAGGCGGCGGGCTGCGTGCTGCCCCTTTCCAACAATCTGGATCTGGGCAAAGATATGGGCACCCGCCACCGCGCCTGTCTTGGTATTGCGGAAAACTCCGACGCCATTGCCATCGTGGTCAGCGAGGAGACCGGCATCATCTCCATGGCCAAAAATGGTGTGCTGATCCGTCATTTTGACCGCCAGAGCCTGTATACCCGCCTCATCGACGAGATGATCCCCAAGGAGTCCACGGTGGAAAAGAACACCGCCGACAGCTGGGTGGAGCAGGCGAAAAAGCTGTGGAACTGGATCAGCCAGAAGGGGGAGGACGAGCAGCAATGAGCAACCAGCCGAACAAGACGAATGGCGCAAAGCCTGCCGTCCGCAAAAAGAAAAATCTTCTGGATGACCGCCGCGTCCGGCTGGCACTGTCTGTGCTGGGTGCCATCGTTGCATGGATGGTGGTCACCATCATCGTTCAGCCCGGCACCACCAACACCATCTATAATGTGCCGGTGGATTACACCTACGATTCCGCCGCCTATACTTCCCGGGGTCTGAGCATCGTCAGTGCCGAGGACAAGACCGTGAACCTGAAGCTTTCCGGCGATGGCTACACCATCGGCGGGCTCAGCGCGTCGGACTTTGTGGTCTACCCGGACTGGTCCAGCGTGCGCGACAGCGGCGAAAAGACCCTGCGGCTGCTAGTGCGCGGCGCAAACGGTCTGCTCAATGGCGTGACCGTGACCATGGAAGGCAGCGACAACACGGTGGATGTGGTGTTTGACGTGGTGGAGGAAAAGACCCTGCCCGTTACCGCTACCACCAACTATCTGCGCATTGCAGACGGCTATATCCTTTACAGCACCGAGGTCTCCAAGGAGACCGTCACCCTGTCCGGCCCCAGCAGCGAGCTGAGCAAGGTGGCTACCTGCACCGCCGAGGCATCTTACAGCAGCGAACTGACCGAGTCGGTCACGCTGAACACCCCTCTGCGCTTCTACACCAGCGGCGGCAAAGAGGTCAAGTTCCAGTACACCACGCTGGAAGAAAGCAATGTGGACGTGACGCTGCAAGTGTACAAGACGGCGACCCTGCCGGTGAAGGTGAACTTTATCAACGCGCCGCGCGGGTTCGATAACTCGGTGCTGAGCTATGCCCTCAGCTGCAAGCAGCTCAAGGTAGCGGGCCCGGCAGAAAAGATCGATGCACTGTCCACCTTGTCCATCGGCACCATCGACCTTTCCACATTCAGTCTGAACAAGGTGTACGAGATGCCCATCGAGCTGCCGACAGATATCTATCTGCTGGACAATATCTCCACCATCACGGTCAGCTTTGACTGCTCCGGGCTGGAGACCAAGACCATGAACCTGCCCTCCAGCTGTGTGCAGGTGGTCAATCTGCCCGCCACCTATCAGCTGACGGTGGAGACCGAGCGGCTGATGAACGTGATCCTCTGCGGCCCCAAGGGTGCTATGGAGACTTTGACCCCCGAGCAGGTGGTCATTGAGATCGACGCCGAGGACTTTGCCGTGGCTACCGGCCAACAGAACATTGCCTGCCGGCTGTATGTACCCTCCAACGGCAAGATCTTTGCACTGGGCAGCTATGTGCTGCAATGCCGCATTGAAAGCAACTAAATTTAAAGGAAAACACAACAAATGATTCTGGTTCGCAACATCCGTCTGCCCCTCTCTGCCGCAGAGCCGCAGGCATTTGAAAAGGCGCTGCACACCCTGCGGGTGCCCCGCAGCAAGGTAGAGCACACCGGCGTGGCAAAGCTTTCGGTGGATGCCCGCCACGGCCAGCCCAAGCTGGTATATACCGTGGCGGTCACCCTCAAGCAGCCCGGGGAGGAGGCCGCCCTTGCAGCCCGCTGCTCGGACGCCGCCCTGCATAGCCGGGCAGACTTTACCCTGCACGCAGGTACCCAGCCGCTTGTGCACCGCCCTGTGGTGTGCGGACTGGGCCCGGCGGGGCTGTTTGCGGCCCTGCTGCTGGCACGGCAGGGCTACCGCCCCATCGTGCTGGAGCGCGGCCCTGCGCTGGATGCCCGTGTGCAGGCGGTGGAGCACTTTTCCGCCACCGGTCAGCTGGACCCCAACGCCAACATCCAGTTCGGCGAGGGCGGCGCGGGCACCTTCTCGGATGGCAAGCTGACCACCCGCATCGGGGATGAACTGTGTGATTTTGTCACCGAGGTGTTTTTGCAGCACGGTGCCCCGGCAGAGATCGCATGGAAGCAAAAGCCCCATGTGGGCACCGACCTGCTGCGCGGCGTCATCACCTCCATCCGCAAAGAGATCGAGTCTCTGGGCGGTGAGGTGCACTTCAACACCGCGCTCACCGGACTGGAGCGAAAAAACGGACGACTTGTGGGCATCACTACTACAAACGGCAGCTTTGCCTGCGAGACGCTGGTGTTTGCGGTGGGCACTCGGCACGGGACACCTTCAGCATGCTGATGGACAGCGGCCTTGTGCTGGAGTGCAAGCCCTTCAGCGTGGGCTTCCGCGCCGAGCACCTGCAAAGCGAGATCGAAAAAAGCCTGTACCATGAAGCTGCCGGACATCCGGCACTGCCCCGGGCGAATACCAGCTTTCCCAGCACGTCGGCGACCGGTGCGTGTACACCTTCTGTATGTGTCCCGGCGGTCAGGTAGTGGCTTCGGCCAGTGAGGAAGAGCGTGTTGTGACCAACGGCATGAGCTACCACGCCCGCAGCGGCAAAAACGCCAATGCGGCGGTGGTGGTCAGCGTGGGCGGGGCAGACTTTGCAAACGACCCCCGCCGCGCCATCGCCTTCCAGCGGGAGCTGGAAGCAAAAGCCTATGCCGCCGGTCGTGCCGCCGGAGCCTACGCCGCCCCGGCAGAGAATGTGCAAAGCTTTCTGGAAGGGCGCGGGCAGCTGCATATTGGCAGCGTACAGCCCACCTACGACCGCGGTGTGACTGCCGCAGATCTGGGCGCACTGCTGCCCGGGGAGCTGGCGGATACCCTGCGAGCGGGTCTGCGCGCCTATGAGCGCAAGATCGCGGGCTACACTGCGCCGGACGCCATCCTGACCGGCCTTGAGACCCGCACCAGCAGCCCGGTGCGGCTCAAGCGGGAAGAGGACTTTGTGTGCACCCAGCTGGCAGGGCTTTACCCCTGCGGCGAGGGTGCGGGATATGCGGGCGGCATTATGAGCGCCGCCGTGGATGGTCTGCGGGTGGCCCGCGCCATCATCAGCCGGTATGCACCGGCAGAAGGGTGAGAAAATTTTGATGTACGATCGTGAAAACGATAACCGAAATAATAACGAAGGCCGACAGGTACAGCAGGAGCTGGAAGACCAGCTGCGCGCCTTTGGCGACACCATGACCGATGCCTTTGCCCACGGCTTTGAGGGCAGGGGCATGGACATCGGTGACCGGGCGTGGGATGTGGGCAAAGCCGCTGTCCATGCAGCCAACTACGGTATCGGAGAGGCCGCAAAGGCCTTCCGGCAGGGGCGCAGAGGTTATCCCTACGGGATGCAAAGCAGCCTTTCCGCGAAGGTGCTGCGGATGCCGACCCCGCCGGGATGCCCGGCTGGTTCCGGCAGATCTTTGCAAAGCCGGAGCCGACCCGGTGGAAGCATCCGTATCAGCGCAAAAAAACGCCATAGCGCAGGCTGCACTTTGCTGGCGGTGGGCATCACCTTTGCGGCCACCTTTGGCATCGCTGGAATCAGCTGCCTTGGCGTGGCTGCGGCGGCTACCCCCATCTGGGTGCAGGACATTGCCCAGTACGTTGTGGGCGGCGAGCTGCTTACCGAAGCGGCTATGACAGCCCTGGAATTCTGCGGCGGCATCTTTACCTTGCTGGCATGTGGTTTTGGTGTGATGATCTCCGCTGGTGCCTCCCGGCTGTCGGCCTCCAAAAAGTTGGGGGCGTTGGCAGATGCAGCCGAAAAGCTGAACGCGCAGAAGGGGCTGGCGGTGGAGATGCTGGCAGACCTGACCCACCAGACCAAGAAAAAGGCGCTGAAAAAGCTGCGCGGCTACATCCATAAGGGCTGGCTGAACGCATGGCTGGACGATGAGACTGAAACGCTCTACCTGACGGCAGAGGACTACCGCGCTGCCAAGGAGAAAGCCGCCGCAGCCGCCGCGCAGCCGCAGCCGGAAAAGGAAGAAACCGGCGATGCTCTGCTCAATCTCGATACCGCCCGCCGCTTTGCTGCCGTGCTGGAAAAAGAGCAGCAGCTCATGCAGGACGCGCAGGCGCGGGAAGAGCTGGCGGCCATGCACAAGACCACTACCGCCATCTGCGACTGGCTGGAGGAACACCCGGAAAGCCAGCCCAAGACCCGCCGTTTTGCGGAATATTATATTCCCACCACCCTCAAGCTGCTGCACACCTATAACGATGTGCAGGGGCAGCAGGGCGAAAACGCCGAGACCATCCGCCGGGATATCGCGGGTATCCTGCACACCTTGAATCAGGCGTATGAGAACCTGTGCAACAATCTGCTTTCGGACGTAGCCATGGACATTTCTTCCGAGATCGCCGCTTTGCAGGGAATGCTGGCCAACGATGGCCTGACCGGGAGGGAATTTGAATGACCTACCGTGCTTGGGAACAAAAACCGCTGGACCGCGCCGCTGTGCGGGAACTGACCGCCGCCATTGCCGAACAAGCGGCGGCACAGCTGGAAGAGCAGGCCATGGACGAAGCGCCGTGGTCAGACGAAAAATATAAGGCCGTGCTGGCTGCGCAGCAGAAGGAAAACGCCCTGCTGGCGGGTATCCTTGCCGCCCGGGGCATCACCGACCCCGCCGAAGCGCTGACCTTGCTGGCAGGGGAGGAAGAACTTTCCGACCCCGCCCTGCTGACCGACATGGACGCCGCTTGTCAGCGCATCTGGCAGGCCATTGACAACGGCGAGACCATCGCGGTTTTCGGCGACTACGATGTGGACGGCGTGACCGCCACCGCCCTGCTGTACCAGCACCTCAAGGGCATGGGCGCGTCCGTCAAGTGTATGCTGCCCAGCCGCGAAGGGGACGGCTACGGCCTGTCCAAAAACGCCATTCAGTCCATGCATAACAAGGGCTGCACCCTCATCGTGACCGTAGATAACGGCATTTCTGCCGTGGAGGAAGCCGACTTTGCGGCTTCACTGGGTATGGACCTGATCATCACCGACCACCATCTGCCGCCGGAGACTTTGCCCAAGGCCGTGGCCGTGGTGGACCCCCGCCGAGAGGACGACCACAGCCCTTTCAAGGGTCTGTGCGGCGCGGGCGTAGCCTTCAAGCTCTGCGCTGCGCTGGACGGCTGCCCGCCGGAGGAAATGCTGGATTACTGCGGCGACCTTGCCGCCGTGGGCACTGTGGCAGACGTGATGCCGCTGGTGGGGGAGAACCGCACCCTTGTCAAGGCCGGGCTGCGGCAGCTGCAACAGACCGACCGCCCCGGCTTTGGGGCACTTTTAGAGGAAGTCGGCCTTGCGGGCAAGCCCATCACCGCCGAGAATATCAGCTACGCCATCGCACCCCGCATCAACGCGGCAGGCCGCATGGATAACGCCGTCACCGCCTTGCAGCTGGTGCTCTGTGAGGACCCGGACAGGGCCGAGGAACTGGCGCACAAGCTGAACGAGATCAACGCCCACCGGCAGGAGACTGAGCAGCAGATCTTCAAAGCTGCCGAGGAATTGCTGGAACAGCAGCCCGAGCGTCTGGATGACCGCATCATGCTGCTGTGGGGACGGGACTGGCATCCCGGCGTCATTGGCATCGTGGCTTCCCGGCTGGTGGAGCGCACCGGACGCCCGGTCATCGTGGTCACCATTGACGAGCACGGCGAGGGCAAGGGCAGCGGACGCAGCGTGCAGGGCTTTAACCTGCACGCCTGCATCGGCTCCTGTGCCGACCTTCTGGTGCGCTACGGCGGCCACGCCATGGCGGCGGGACTTTCCGTCCGGGAAGAAAATCTGCCCGAGCTGCGCCGCCGCCTGAACGACTGGGCTGCCCGGGAATGCCCGGTGCTGCACACCCCGCCCCTTACCTGTGATGTGACCATCCATCTGGACCGCATCACGGTGGAGAGCGTGCGGCATCTGGAGCAGTTGGCACCCTACGGAGCCGAGAACCCCACCCCGGTGTTCCTGCTGCAAAGTGCCGTGGTGGACGGCGTATACCCGGTATCGGAAGGGCGGCACAGCCGCCTGCGGCTGCGGCAGGGCAATAGCTGCCTGTACGCCGTCTGGTTCGGGATGCCCGCCGAGCAGCTGCCCTACGCGCTGGGCGATGTGGTGGACGTGGCACTGAACCTTTCGGTCTACGAGTCCGCCCGAGGGGCGCAGCTCTCCGGCCGTATCATCGACCTGCACCCGGCAGGGCTGGGCGCAGAGCTGGCGCGGCAGGCTGCACTGGTGCAGGCACTGCGCCGGGGCACCCCCTGACCGAAGAACAGAAAAAACAGATCGTCCCCGCCCGCACGGATATCATTGCCGTGTACCGGGAATTGCAGTCCCGCCGCTGGCACGCCGAGGACCTGCAGCCCCTGTGCGCAAAGCTGGGCGAGGAGCAGACCGGCAAAACGCTGGTGGCAGTTGCCGCTTTAGAGCAGGTGGGGCTGATCACCGCAGCGGAAAAAGGCGGGGCAAAATTCTGGGAGCTGGTGCCGACAGCAGGCAAAAAGAACCTTGCCGATGCCCCCATCCTGAAATGTCTGGAGGAACTATAAATGCCTGAGGGAAAGAAAAATACTGTCCCGGTCCCGGCTCCGGTACGGGACGAGGACGGCTACTCTGCCAAGACCCATCTGCACCAGCCGGTGCAGGAGACCGCCACCGTAGCCGCTACGGCGCTGCTGGCAGACGCACCGGAGGGGGCGCTGCCCTCTGAGGTACGCCCGGAGATCGTAACGTGGGAAAAGCTGTGCGAGGCCATTCAGGCCAGCGGCAAAGCCTACAATATGGAGATGATCCAAAAGGCCTACGAGATGGCAAATAACGCCCACAACGGCGTGTGCCGCCGCAGCGGCGAGCCCTATATCTGCCACCCGTTGGCAGTCGCCCGGCTGGTGCTGGATCTGGGCATGGACTCCGAGAGCATCGCCGCCGCCCTGCTGCATGACGTAGTGGAGGATACCCCCACCACGCTGGACGACCTGAAAGCCGCCTTTGGCGAGGAAGTGGCCCTGCTGGTGGACGGCGTGACCAAGCTGACCAAGATCCAGTTCTCCAATATTGAGGAACTGCAGGCCGAGAACCTGCGCAAGATGCTGCTGGCCATGAGCCGGGACGTGCGTGTGATGATCATCAAGCTGTGCGACCGGCTGCATAATATGCGCACCGGCGACGCCTGGCCGGAGCAGAAGCGCCGCGATAAGGCCCGCGAGACCATGGAGGTGTACGCCCCCATCGCCAACCGCCTTGGCATCCTGAACGTCAAGGAAGAGCTGGAGGATCGCAGCCTGCATTATCTGGACCCCGTGGGCTATGCCGAGATCAGCCGGATGCTCAGCGAGCGCGCCGGTGAGGAGTTTTTGATCAAGGTGTCTGGCGTCATCGAGCGCCGTCTGGTGGAAAGCGGCATCGAGGGTGCCACCATCAAGCGCCGGGTCAAGAGCATCTACGGCATCTACCGCAAGACCATCATGCAGAATAAGTCCTTCGACGAGATCTACGATATCTACGCGGTCCGGGTCATTCTGGATTCTCTGGCCGAGTGTTACAGCACCCTTGGCCTCATCCATGATATGTACCACCCGCTGCCCAACCGCTTTAAGGACTATATCTCCACCCCCAAGCCCAACGGCTACCAGAGCCTGCACACCACCGTCATCGGGCACGAGGGCATCCCCTTTGAGGTGCAGATCCGCACCCGCAAAATGGACGAGCAGGCTGAGTACGGCGTTGCCGCCCACTGGAAGTACAAGGAAGGCCGCGAAGGCCACGATAAGCTGGACGACCGTCTGGCATGGGTCAGCCAGCTGCTGGAGAACCAGCGCCTGAGCGAGGATTCCGGCAACCTGCTCCACGATCTGAAGAGCGACCTGCTGCCGGAAGAAGTGTTTGCCTTTACCCCCAAGGGTGATGTCATCAACCTGCCCACCGGCGCCACCTGCATCGACTTTGCCTACGCCATCCATTCGGCAGTGGGCAACCGCATGGTGGGCTGTAAGGTGAACAACCGTATGGTGCCCATCGACCATGTGGTGTCTACCGGCGAGATCATTGAGGTGCTGCTGGGCCCGGCAGATAAGGGCCCCAGCCGCGACTGGCTCAAGATCGTGCGCACCAGCGAGGCCAAGAGCAAGATCCGCAACTGGTTCAAGAAGATGCGCCGGGAGGAGAATATCCAGCAGGGACGGGACGCCTTGTCCAAGGAACTGCGCCGGGAGATGATCATCATCCCGGACGACCAGCTGGATGCCTTTATTGACGGCTGCTCCCGCCGGATGCGCCAGAACAACGCGGAGGAGCTGTACGCCGCCATCGGCTACGGCGGCATGACCATTGCCAACTGCCTGCCCAAGCTCAAGGAAGAGTGGCAGAAGCTCAAGGCTGCCGAAGCCGAGGAGAATAAGTCGGTGGAGGATCTGCCAAAGGTAGACCTGAGCCGCGTGCACGCCACCGACGGCGTGGTGGTGGAGGGCTTCGATAACACCCCCATCAAGTTTGCCAAGTGCTGCAGCCCGCTGCCCGGCGACCCCATCGTGGGCTTTATCACCCGTGGCTTTGGTGTTTCCATCCACAAGCAGACCTGTGCCAACGCCGTTGCCAGCATGAAGGACCCCTCCAACGCTCCCCGCTGGGTCAAGGCCTACTGGGCAGACAGCGTCAAGGACAGCTACAAGGCCGGGCTGGAGATCATTGCCCTGAACCGCAACGAGCTGCTGCAGGACGTGCTCAGCGCACTGGCCGATATCCGGGTGCCCATCTATGCCATGAACGCCCGTCAGGTAGAAAACAACTGCGCCGTGGTCAGCCTGACCATCGGCATCAACAATACCGAGCACCTCAACCGTGTGGTGGCGCGCCTTTCCAAGGTGCGGGACGTGCTCAAGGTGACAAGGAGTTAACGCAGTGCGAGCAGTCATTCAGGCCGTATCCTCCGCCACGTGCGGGTGGAGGGCGGCGAACCCCGCGCCATTGGGCCGGGAATCATGATCCTGCTGGGGGTCAGGGACACCGACACACTGGACATCGTGCCCAAGCTTGCCGATAAATGCGCGGGTCTGCGCATTTTCCCGGATGCGGAGGGCAAGCTGAACCTGAGCGCCCGGGATCTGGGCTATTCCGCGCTGGTGGTCAGCCAGTTCACCCTTTACGGTGACACCAAAAAGGGCTACCGTCCCAGCTTTATCAAGGCTGCAAAGCCGCCCCTCTCGGTGGATGCCTATGAGCTGTTCCTTGCCGAGATGGCGAAGCACGGCCTCAAGGACGTGCAGCACGGCGAGTTCGGCGCCCATATGCAGGTGTCGCTGGTGAACGAGGGCCCCTGCACCATCGTCATTGATACCGACGAGTGGAAAAAGAAGGAGTAACGATGCAAGGTTTTCACATTCCTGCGGCACCGCCGCTGTATACCAACACCTTTCTGCTCATTTCCGACGCAGGCCATGCCGTGGTCATCGACCCGGCGGCAGAGGTGCACAGCTACGACGAAATCTTAAAGCAGCACAACGCCACCCTTACCACTATCCTGTGCACCCACGGCCACTACGACCATGTGGGCAGCGCTGCTGCGCTGAAGGCAGAGTGGAACGCCATCCTCTACTGTGAAAAGGCAGACCTTGCCGGCGACCGGATGTACCCGCTTTCCGCTGCGGACTACGGCTACACGGAAGGCGAGCAGATCGCGGTGGACGAGCTGCGCTTTACCGCGTGGCACACCCCCGGCCACACCCCCGGCAGCGTGGTGCTGCTGTGCGGTGAGCATCTGTTCTGTGGCGATACGCTGTTTGCAGGCAGCATTGGCCGCACCGACCTTGAGGGCGGCAGCAGCGCGCAGATGGCAGACAGCCTGCGCAAGCTGGCGCAGCTGCCCATCCCCCGCGAAACACAGGTGCTGCCCGGCCACGGCGAATTTTCCACCTTTGGCGCGGAGCTGGACAACAACTACTATATCCGCAGCGCCCTGCGCGGCGGCAACGACATTTTTTAAAGAGAGAATGACATGAAGATCTATATCACTGGGCTGCCCTCCGGGTACGAGGTGGAGCACCTTGCCCGCCTGTTTTACCCCATGGCACCCTTGACCCTGACCCCGCCGGAGCCTGCTGAGGACTGTCTGTGGACTGAAAAGACCGATACCGGTCTGCGGGTGCTGGTGCGGCAGGGCGAAAAGAGCAAAACGCTGGAAGCCCCGCTGCCGCTGCCGGTGGAACAGGGCGGCGAAACCCCGGAGTTTGCCCTTGCCAGCCTGACTTATGACCTGCTGCGCTCGTGGACGGGCGTCCGCCCGCCCTGGGGCAAGATGACCGGTGTGCGCCCGGTGCGGCTTATCCACGATAAGCGCGCCGCCGGGTGGAGCGCAGAGCAGATCGACCGCTTCTTTTTGCAGCGGTTCGACTGCTCGGAGAAAAAATACGAAATGGCGAAGGAAATTGCCGACTTGCAGGAGCCGATCCTGCGGCTGGGCAGCGCCCCCAAGACGTATAGCCTGTATATCGGCATCCCGTTCTGTCCTTCCCGGTGCAGCTACTGCAGCTTTGTCAGCTGCAATCTGGACCGCGACCGCAAGATGGTGCAGCCCTATGTGGACTGCCTGTGCAAGGAGGTCGCGGAGATCCGGGCGCAGGCTGAGCGTGCCGGGCTGACTTTATGCAGCATCTACATTGGCGGCGGCACCCCCACCAGCCTTTCCGCCGCCCAGCTGCGGCAGCTCATGGGCACCGTACGGGAGAATTTTGATCTGACTAAGGTCGTAGAATATACCGTAGAAGCTGGCCGTCCGGACTGCACCGACGCCGAAAAGCTGGCGGTCATCAAGGAATACGGCGCTACCCGCATCTCCATCAATCCCCAGACCTTCTCGGACGAAGTGCTGGCAAATATCGGCCGCAAGCACTCGGCACAGGATATTCTGAATTGCTATGCCGATGCCCGCCGCGCCGGACACGAGGACATCAACATGGACCTCATTGCCGGTCTGCCCGGGGATACGGTGGAGGGCTTTGAGCACAGCCTGCGGCAGGCCATTGCCTTGCAGCCGGAGAATATCACCGTCCACACCCTTACCCTCAAGCGGGCGTCCCGCATCGTCATTGAGGATCAGAAGGAGAACGACTACGCGGACGTAGCCGCCATGCTGGAAAAGTGCCATCTGCTGGCCGAGGCGGGCTACCGCCCCTATTACCTTTACCGGCAGAAGAATACGCTGCAAAATCTGGAAAACGTGGGCTGGTGCAAGCCGGGTCACGAGGGTTACTATAATATCTATATCATGGAGGAAGTCCAGACCATCCTTTCGGCCGGTGCGGGCGGCAGCACCAAACTGGTGGCCGATGGAGGCAAACGGATGCAGCGCATCTTCAATTTTAAGTATCCGAACGAGTATATCCAGCGCTTTGCGGAGGTACTGGAGCGCAAAAAAGGAGTGGCTGATTTTTATGATCACGATTTGGGTCCCGAAACGTCTGGTTGAAGTCGGGCTGTACAACGTTGCCGCCCGCAGTCCGCAGGAACTTGCCGCCCTGAGTGAGCAGAGCTACCGCGACCGCGTGAAGTACGCCGCCGAAAAGGTGCGCCTTTCCGGCACCAAGATCGTCATGCTCACCGGCCCGTCGGCCAGCGGCAAGACCACCAGCGCCCACAAGCTGGCCGAGGAGCTGATCCGGCAGGGAACATACGCCCATGTGGTCAGCCTGGATAATTTTTTTCCGTGGGGCGGAGTTCTACCCCCGCCTGCCCGACGGCACCCTGGATTACGAAAACCCCGATACCATGGATCTGCCCCTTGTCCGGCAGTGCCTGCATGAGCTGAGCGAGACGGGCCGGACCACCCTGCCCATCTATGATTTTGCCAATGAGCGGCGCTCCGACGAGACCGAGGCCGTGGACCTGCAGGGCGGTGTCTGCATTGTGGAGGGGATCCATGCCCTGAACCCGGAGCTCACCGGCCTTGTGCCTGCGGAGGATGTCTACCGCATCTACGCCGGCCTGCGGGAGGAATATGCCATCGACGGCCGCCGGGTCATCAACACCCAGGACATCCGCCTGTGCCGCCGCACCCTGCGGGATGCTGCCGCCCGGGGCCGCAGCCCCGAAAAGACCCTTGCCATGTGGGACCGGGTGCTGGACGGCGAGACCCGGTATATCAAGGGCTTCAAGACCACGGCGGACTTTCTGCTGGACACCTCCTTTACCTATGAGCTGGGCCTGATCTCCAGGCTGCTGGGCATCGTGCGCCGCCAGTTCACGCTGGAGGGCCACAACGCCGAGCTCTGGGACGAGACTGCCCGCCGCTTTGAGCACGTGGTCCCGCTGGATCTGGAGCTTCTGCCCGCCGACAGCATGCTGCGGGAGTTCTACGGCAGTGCCGTAAAATAAAATCGCGCTCTGCGAGGAAAATGTTCCATTCTCTTGTTCAAATGCGAAAAAACTGTTTCCAAATCCGCACGAAACTGTAAAAGTTGTGAGGGATTCGTTGCAATCAGTGCCTGAGTGCGCTATAATGATACCATCATCTGACAGCACACACAGGGCCAATACCTGTAAGAGAGGTGTCATTATGGATTTCAATAAGATCAAGGAAATGGGTCTGGAGTACGCGGAAAAGGGCCGCAATGCCGCCATGGATCTGGCAGAGCGCGGCAGAACGCAGGCAAAGATCGTCTCGGAGCAGACCAAGCTTGCCCGGGCACAACGTCAGCTGGGTGCACTGGTCTACAGCCTGGCCAAGGGCAACGAGGAGAACCAGCCCCTTGTGGATAAGTATATCGAGATGATCGGCAGCATCGAGGCCAATCTGAACGCCCTCAGAGAGAGCCTTGGCCCCGCTGCCGAGGTCATCACCCACGATCTGGACGAGGAGCCCGCCGAGGGCAGCGGCATCACCATTGAGCTGACCGTGGAAAAGGACAAAAAGCCTGACACGGACAAAAAGACCTGCCCCCAGTGCGGTGCGCCGGTCTCTGAGGATGCGCTGTTCTGCAACAAGTGCGGCGCACAGCTGTAACCCCAAAAGCCTTGAAAGGGCGGTGTCCCCGTAGGGGGATGCCGCCCTTTCTGCACAGAAACAGGGTAAAGTGTGAAAATTCTGGAAACAATTGAAATGAAAAGCCGGAAAATGCGCTTGTCCCCTTGAAAAATCGCGGATTCTGCGGTACAATCGAGCTCAGGTTTTTGAGCAGAGGGAAGGGGAGTGCACCCATGCAGGACTGGCCCGAACGGGAACGCTATACGGCGGAGGATCTGCTGCAGATCATCCGCATTCTGCGCGACAGAGAAAACGGCTGCCCCTGGGATAAGGTGCAGACCCACGCATCCATCCGAAAAAACTTTCTGGAGGAGACCTGCGAAGCGCTGGAGGCCATTGATGCCGACGACGCAGCCATGATGCGCGAGGAGCTGGGCGACGTGCTGATGCAGGTGGCGTTCCATACCGCTCATGAGAAGAGGCGGGGCCTGTCGATTTCGAGCAGGTCTGCAGGGAGGTGTGCGAGAAGCTGGTGTTCCGGCACCCGAACATCTTTGCCTCTTCGGCGGCTGAAAATGCTGGTATAAACAGCTGGGATGCGCTCAAAAATAAGGAAAAGGGCCGCACCACGCTGGCGGATGAGCTGAACACGGTTCCGACCACCCTGCCCGCCCTGATGTATGCCCAGAAGATGCAGAAGCGTGCCGCCCGCAAGGGCGCGTTTGCGCAGACGGCAGAGGATGCCGCCGCTGCCCTGGAGGCTGCCGAGCGTGGTTGGGAGGAGGCGGTGCCGGAAAACGCCGCCGAGCGGGCCGGAGCACTGCTGTTTGCAGCGGCCAATGCCATGCGGCTGGCCGGTGTGGACGCGGAAGAGGCCCTGACCTTTGCATCCGGGCGGTTCCGTCAGGAGCTGCTGCAAAAGACCGAAGATTCGGACGGGCAGGAACGCCCTGCCACTGTCTGATAGAAAAAGCTGAGTAAAATTTTGTGGAGGTACCCCATTATGACCAAGACCGATCTGATCGCACAGGTTGCAGCAAACACCGAGATGAGCAAGAAGAGCGCCGAACTGGCTGTCAACGCCGCTTTCGACGCACTGAGCAAGGCAATGGCTGAGGGTGAGAAGATCACCATCTCTGGCTTTGGCACTTTTGAGATCCGTGAGCGCGCAGAGCGCCAGGGCATCAACCCCCGCACCCGTGAGCCCATCACCATCGCTGCTTCCAAGAGCATTGTCTTTAAGCCGGGCAAGGCTCTGAAGGATACCCTGTAAGTTTGATCTTTGCCGCCGGGGCCGCAG
>ENA-OPZZ01000446-OPZZ01000446.1-human-gut-metagenome-genome-assembly--contig:-NODE-446-length-32643-cov-4.147896_pt1 | contig 32643 bp, 33 predicted proteins | sample MGYA00242487_ERZ504511 | MGnify/ENA primary metagenome ERZ504511 (study PRJEB26092, sample SAMD00036241) | human gut metagenome | host: Homo sapiens | study: EMG produced TPA metagenomics assembly of... | reverse complement strand
CTCAAAAGGGTAGATTTTGCATCCCTCAAAACACTATTTTAGCAATATTTTATTATCAAGGAACATTTTTTCACATATTTGACGCCCTGCGATACTAAACTTACCACTTTTTCAGTGGCGTCCTATAGGTGGCGAGAAACAAGCTGGTATCAGTGGTGGGAGGCATTCTTGAATTTTAAACGGCGATTTATTTGATCGCCGTTAAAAAAAATACATGCCTCATATATTTGCTTGATAAAATCGCTGCAACACATATTATTTAGAGTATTCTGCGTACGGTTTCAATGGGCAATTTTAACATTTCTGCAACTTTTTCAGCATGGCCTACATTTTCGTATAAATTTTTTACCAACTGTTCCGTTACCCGCTCTGTTACTTGTTCCGTCACTTGCTCTTCCAGTTCCTGAAATTCTTCTGCCATTAATTCTTTTAGTGCCTCACACATACTAGGTTTCGCCTCCTTTATTGCCTCCCAGTTAGCTCTTGTTATTACTTCCATTGCTGCCTGATACAACTTTGAATTCTTTTTTTCTTCATATTCTTTTAGAATCGCTTCAATCTCACTTTGATTCTTAATATTGCTTCTCAAGCTGCCAAGCCATCGGTTCTCTTCCAGATTCAATTCTTTTGTAATCAATAATTGAATTGGAATTGCATCACCAACAAAATAATATATCCCTGGCTCTTCTTTTTTTATTTGTAATTTTCGAACTTTTTCCAAATGCTGTATCAGATTTCTCGGATAATGGTTACATATAAATGTTATAGTCAGTTCTTCCGGTGGAATCTCACATACATGTTCAGTATCCGACTGATAAAAGCAACAATACCCATATACTTTATAAAAATCATTAATTGTCAGATAATCCTCCGGACTTTTATATTCCACAATATTATGCTTTCGAAATATTCTCCCTATATTTTTCTGGATTTTCTCATTGTCATGAACTTTTATTACAAGTTCATCAATCTGCATGGGTTTCTTTGATAACAAATGTTCCGATTCAAATATTATTTTATCTGCTTCATCTTCGAACTCAATCTGAAGTGAAGCCGTGAATGCCGGATGCCATTCTATCGTCTTTCTCTTTTGCTCCATCCGTTTCTCCTTTCATTATAAAGTTTTCGATTCATCTTTGCAATAGGATATCTATGCCTACAGTTACATTTCTCTTCATATCGGATAGCAGTTTCGAACATGAAACACCGAAATGAGATGTCTTACGACTTAGAACTTTGAAAGAGTTGCAGATTGCTTCTCTTAAAGTGGTTATAGATTATCACGAAATGTGCGGACAATCAATTAATTTTATTAAATAGATGATGGAAAGGTGTGAAAAGTATAAAACATATAAAACATAGTTGACAAGTTTGAAATGTGGTGCTATATTAATACCAACGACGAATACACACTACATTGATAGGAAAGGTAGGAAGATATCATGGCAAAGATTTACAACGGAACAATTGACTTAATTGGAAATACACCACTGGTTGAGGTTAAGAATATTGAAAAAGAATTAGGACTGGAAGCAAGAGTACTCGTAAAGCTTGAGTATTTTAATCCGGCCGGAAGTGTGAAGGACAGAATTGCAAAAGGCATGATTGAAGACGCGGAGGAAAAAGGACTTTTGAAGGAAGGATCTGTGATCATCGAGCCTACATCTGGTAATACCGGAATCGGTCTTGCGGCAATCGCAGCAGCTAAGGGATACAGAATTATCCTGACAATGCCTGAGACTATGAGTGTTGAGAGAAGAAATATCCTGAAAGCATACGGAGCAGAGATTGTGCTGACAGAAGGGGCAAAAGGAATGAAAGGCGCTATTGCAAAAGCAGATGAACTTGCAAAAGAAATTCCGAACAGTTTTATTCCGGGACAGTTTGTGAACCCGGCAAACCCGGCAGCACACAGAGCAACAACAGGACCGGAGATCTGGAACGATACAGACGGAGATGTGGATATCTTTATCGCAGGAGTTGGTACAGGTGGAACATTGACAGGAGTTGGAGAGTATCTGAAAGAAAAGAAACCAGATATTAAAATTGTAGCACTTGAGCCTGCAACATCACCAGTACTTTCAGAAGGTAAGAGCGGAGCACACAAGATCCAGGGAATCGGAGCAGGATTCGTTCCAGATGTACTGAATACAAAAGTATATGATGAGATAATTACAGTTGAGAATGACGATGCATTTGCTACAGGAAAACTTCTTGCAAAACACGAAGGAGTTCTGGTAGGTATTTCATCAGGAGCAGCTCTCTGGGCAGCAATTGATTATGCAAAACGTCCGGAAAATAAAGGTAAAACTATTGTAGCATTACTTCCGGATAACGGAGACAGATATTATTCAACCCCTCTGTTCGCTGAGTAAGATTAAAAAAGAGAGTGAATAGATATTGACGTAGGACAGCAGGCAAAAGCCGGCTGTCTGATACGTTAAACTAGAGGAGAGAAGATTATGAAACTTTCGATGAAGAGCAGATATGGCCTGCGGGCATTAATTGATCTTTCAGTAAATTCTAAAAATGAGCAGGTAGCATTGGGGGGCATCGCGGAGAGAAATAATATCTCTCCACAGTATCTGGAACAGGTATTTGCGAGCCTTAGAAAAGCAGGAATTGTCAAGAGTATAAAAGGATCTCAGGGCGGATATTTTTTAAATAAACCTGCAGAACAGATTACAATTTCAGAGGTGATCGAAGCCCTGGAAGGTGATTATAGAATCGAGGCTGAAGATGTGCCGGAAGACTGTGACTATAAAGCAGCACCGGAGGCAATACAAAAACTGGTCATAGACAAGGTGAATTACGAACTGGAGAAGATATTGACAGGCATTACACTTTATGATCTGGAAAAAGAGTACCAGACATATGTAGACTATGGACAGGATATGTATTATATCTAAAGATTGAAATTTGTTTCTTATGCAACAGATTAGTTTTTATTCATGGTGGATGCGATATCCGTCAGTTTTTCTAAAGGAGACAGGCATGAAAAATCCATTACATTATCAGTTTTCAGAATATGACTGCGGACCGACATCTATGCAGAATGCCATCAGTTTTTTATTCGAACGAGAGGAAATTCCACCGGAAGTCTTGCGCAACATTATGCTATATTGTCTGGACTGCTATAGCAGTGAAGGAGTTCCCGGAAAAAAGTGGAACGTCCTGCGCTGCCATGATGTTTCTGTCGAACTGGCTGAACAGCATGGGGAATCTTGGGATTCTCCCTGTAAAAAGCCGTTATCTGTCCGGAAAAGAAGTGTATCTTGGAAATGAAAGCTATGTTAATGACGCTCTCAGAAGAGGAGGCGCTGTTGTGCTGCGTCTGTTTTCTGATGAGTGGCACTATGTTCTTCTTACAGGCGAAGAGGGGGAACATGTCTACATGTTTGATCCGTATTATGATCAGGAAGGATATGGTCTTGATGACATACAGATTGTCGAAAATTGTCCGACGCGCTATAATCGCATTGTGCCGTGGAAATATTTTAATAAAATTGCGTTAAAGGCCTATTCTCTGGGGCCTTATCAGGGGCGGGAGGCAATCATCCTTTTTAATAAGAACACAGAGCTTACGTCTGAGAAAACCATCGAATATTTTATTTAAAAGTGCTATTGACAAATCATAGCATTCTGGCTATGATAATAGCACTCGTCTAAGAAATTCTAATTTTCAGTAACACATCATGGGGTGTATCCCCAACGAAGGGAATTTATTTCTTCCCAGATTTCCAAAACGAGAAAACAGGTGAAGGGAGGTCTTTTTTGTAACCCATAAACAACAGATTCATTGATCATTAAGAGGAGAATTGCATATGGAGAAAAAAGGAGTTTATTTTGCCCGTAAGTTCATTTTGGCAGTAGGGGTGTTCTTTTTGTTACTCATTTTGCCGGCAGTGAATGCAGAAGCAAAGGAAGTATCCCTTGTAAAAGGGGATGCAATCAGGTATATGGGATATTCGACCCATTATTATTACGTGGATGGTAATCTGGCATTTTGTCTGGAGCCAGATATGAAATCACCGGGGGATGGTGCATATAGCGCATCAGAATTGGATCCGAAGTCACATCTTAGTAAAGCAATGTATTACATGTACGGTGGACCTGGATATGAGCAATATATCAAAAGTTCACTGACCGGAGGCTGGGGTGAAGATGCCAATGCTTATTGTCTGACCCATTGTGTATTATCATACATTTATGACGGCTGTGATCAGAACAGTGCAGCGTTTAAGGACCTGAATGCAGACATTGCCAGTGCGGTAGTCATGTATGCGGATTATGTAAAAAATCTTCCGGATATACCAGATGCAGAGCTGGCATTTTCTGAAAATGGGCTGACGGCCTATTATGACCGGGAGCAGAGATGTCAGAGGACCCAAAGTATTCGTCTTGTAGGGGATACGGCAAATAGTATCACCGTTCCGCTTCCTGATGGAGTCATGCTTGTTAATGAGACGAGAGGCACGAGTGGAAGTGGAAATGTGAAAGTATCGGGAGGAGACACATTTTACTTAAGGGCAGATGTTGCATATGGAAATGGAACGACTTGGAGCAGTGGTGAAATCAGGGGAGAAATTGCAAAATCATGGAAAATTCTTCTGGTCAAGACCGGAAATGGAAGTCAGGATATTGGGACAGCTTCTATGCAGCAGATTATATCATCACCAATCGAATTGCAGGTAAAATGGCTGGATAAGCCGGAGCTTCAGGTAGAAAAAAATGCAGATAAATCCGGTAAAACTTATAAACTAGGGGATATTATTACATACACGCTGGATGTGACTCAGCAGATTGAAAAAGCCATTGCGAAAAAAATGTGGTGATCACGGATACGATTCTTACAGAAGGAGTAAAACTTCAGAAAAATTCAGTGATATTGTTAAATGAAAACGGTGAGAAAATTCCTGACGCAAAGATTACAGTGCAGGGGAATTCTTACACAATTCATGCAGGTGAATTCCTGGAGGGACCGGAAAGCGGTCAGAAGTATACGGTAGAATATCAGGTTGCAATTACTGACGAGAGCGTAATTGGAAAAGAGATTGAAAATGAAGTAGTTGTGTGTTCTGAAAATGCAGAAGAAGTTAAAGACAGAGAGACTGTGAAAGTAGAAAAAGAACCAAAACCTGAGCCGGGAGAGCCGAAAGTGGAAGAACCGACACCGGAGGAGCCGAAAGTGGAAGAACCGAAAGTAGAAGAACCGCAGATACCTGTTACACCGGCAGTTACATCGGCGAAATCATTAAAAGCATCAACTGTGAAAACGGGAGATATAGCAAATATAACAGGAATTGTCCTAATACTGATTCTTTCTTGCACCGTGATTGTGCTGTGTGGTACAATGAACGCATGGCGAAAAGCTAAGAAACATCATAAAAAGCACTAATGGAAAGAACAGGAGGTTGTCGTGATGGGAATGACAATGACGCAGAAAATATTAGCTGCGCATGCTGGACTGGATCATGTAGAAGCCGGACAGTTAATAGAAGCAAAATTAGACGTAGTAATGGCAAATGATATTACAGGACCGATGGCACTGCCGATTTTAAAGCAGATGTCCGACACTGTATTCGATAAGAATAAAGTAGTATTTGTACCAGATCATTTTACACCGAACAAAGATATCAAATCCGCAGAGAATTCAAAAGCAATCCGTGAGTTTGCAAAAGCACAGGGACTGCACTGGTATTTTGAACAGGGAAAATCCGGAGTAGAGCATGCGATCCTTCCGGAGGCAGGAGTTGTTGCAGCCGGTGAACTGATTATCGGAGCAGACTCACATACCTGTACATATGGAGCACTTGGAGCATTTTCAACAGGTGTGGGTACAACAGATATCGCAACAGGAATGGCTATGGGAGAGCTGTGGTTTAAAGTGCCGGCTGCAATCAAATTCGTATTAACTGGAAAACCGGGCAAGTATGTAAGCGGTAAAGATATTATCATTCACATCATTGGAAAGATTGGTGTAGACGGTGCCCTTTACAAATCTATGGAATTTACCGGAGACGGAATTGCCAATCTGTCTATGGACGATCGTTTTACAATGGCGAACATGGCAATCGAGGCAGGTGCAAAGAACGGAATCTTCCCGGTAGACGACAAGACAATCCAGTATCTGAATGAGCATACAAAGAAAGAATATACAGTCTATGAAGCCGATGAGGACGCTGAATATGAGCAAGTCGTTGAGATCAATCTTGCAGAAGTCCGTCCAACCGTTGCATTCCCACATCTTCCTGGAAACGCAAAAACGATCGATGAGATCGAGGCTATGGAGCCGATCAAGATCGATCAGGTTGTTATTGGATCCTGTACGAATGGACGTATGGAAGACATGAGAAAGGCAGCAGCAATTCTCAAAGGTCATAAAGTACACGAAGATGTACGTGTTATGGTAATTCCGGCTACTCAGAAGATTTACAAACAGTGTATCCACGAAGGACTGATGGATATTTTCGTAGATGCAGGATGTGCAGTGAATACACCAAGCTGCGGACCATGTATGGGTGGACATATGGGTGTTATGGCAGCAGGAGAAAAGTGTGTATCCACAACGAACCGTAACTTTGTAGGAAGAATGGGACATGTAGATTCCCTGATCTATCTTGCATCACCGGAAGTAGCAGCAGCAAGTGCAATTGCAGGATGCATCGCAAATCCTGAGAAAGTGGAGGTCGTTGAATAATGAAAGCAAAAGGACATGTATTTAAATATGGGGATAATGTAGATACAGACGTAATCATTCCGGCAAGATACCTGAACTCTTTTGATGCACAGGAGCTTGCAAGTCATGCAATGGCAGACATTGATCCGGAATTTGTAAATAAAGTACAACCGGGAGATCTGATCGTGGCAAATAAGAACTTTGGATGTGGATCCTCCAGAGAGCATGCGCCACTGTGTCTGAAAACTGCAGGAGTAAGCTGTGTTATAGCAGAGACATTTGCCAGAATCTTCTATAGAAATGCGATTAATATCGGACTTCCGATCATCGAATGTCCAGAGGCTGCGAAAGGAATTGAAGCCGGAGACGAAGTGGAAGTTGATTTTGATAATGGTATGATCTATAATCGTACAAAAGGAACGGAATTTAAGGGACAGCCATTCCCGGAATTCATGCAGAAACTGATTGCAGCAGGCGGACTTGTAAAATATACAAATAGTAAAAAAGTAAAATAAAAGTGATGCCAGGCAGAGAATTACAGGATCATAGAAGGGTGGAACAGATGGATTTATATTATAAAAGTACAAGAAATTCTAATTTGAAAGTGACTGCATCGGAAGCAATTTTAAAAGGACTTGCTCCGGACGGAGGGCTTTTTGTGCCGGAGAAGCTTCCGGTACTTGGAAAGTCTATGGAAGAACTGAAGGATCTGAACTATCAGGATACTGCTTATGAAGTTATGAAGTGTTTCCTTACAGATTTTACAGAAGAAGAGTTAAGGAATTGTATTGAAAAAGCATATGACAGCAAGTTTGATGATGAGGCAATTGCTCCACTTGTAAAAGTAGAAGATACTTATTATCTGGAACTGTTCCATGGAGCAACGATTGCATTTAAAGATATGGCACTTTCTATCCTGCCACATCTGATGACAACATCTGCAAAGAAGAATCAGGTGAAGAATGAGATTGTAATTCTGACTGCCACATCCGGAGATACAGGAAAAGCTGCCATGGCAGGATTCGCGGATGTAGAAGGAACAAGGATTATCGTATTTTATCCAAAGAATGGTGTCAGCAAAGTACAGGAACTCCAGATGAGAACCCAGAAAGGGGCAAATGTTGATGTTGTTGCCATTCATGGTAACTTTGACAATGCACAAAGTGGTGTAAAGCAGATGTTCGAAGATCAGGAACTTGCAAAAGAACTGGCTGATAAGGGATACCAGTTCTCATCAGCAAACTCCATCAATATCGGACGTCTTGTTCCACAGGTCGCTTATTATGTGTATGCTTATACAAAGCTTCTTGCTAATGGAGAAATTGAAGATGGCGAGAAGATTAATGTAGTCGTACCGACTGGTAACTTTGGAAATATTCTTGCAGCATACTATGCAAAGAATCTGGGAGTACCAATCGCAAAATTAATTTGCGCTTCTAATGATAATAAGGTATTGTATGATTTCTTCCAGACAGGAACATATGATAAGAACCGTGAGTTTGTATTAACGACATCACCTTCCATGGATATTTTGATTTCCAGCAACCTGGAGCGTCTGATCTATCTCATCTGTGGTGAAGATTCCGAGAAGACAAAAGAGCTGATGGAAGAGCTTAAGACAACCGGAAAGTATACAATTACACCGGAAATGAAAGAAAAACTAGCTGATTTTGCTGCCGGATATTCTACAGAAGAAGAGACGGCAGAAAGTATTCATGATACCTATCAGAAGACAGGATATGTCATGGATACACATACAGCAGTTGCAGCTCATGTATGCGGACAGTATCGCGCTAAGAGCGGTGATCAGACAAAATGTGTCATTGCATCTACAGCAAGCCCATACAAATTCGTAAAGAGTGTGATGAGCGCTATCGATGCGGAGAATGCAAATGCAGATGAATTTGATCTTCTCCCAAAACTGCAGGAAGTATCCGGTGTTCCGATGCCACAGGCAATTAAAGATATTCTGGATGCAAAAATACTTCATGATCTGGAATGTGATGCAGATAAGATGAAAGAGACCGTAAAAGGGATTCTGAACGTATAGAAGAATAATATAAAATAATTACACGGTATGAGAACCTCTCCGAAGCCAACATGAAATAGGAAGGATTGGAGAGGTTCTTTTTTTGCTATTGATAAAAAAGTTTCATCAGTTAGAAGTAACGAACTGTACGCTTGACTTATACCATATAGGGGTATAATATAAATGCATGAGATTTATCTTTGATAGGTCTGATTAAATAGATGTTGAGGCATAAATTCAGCTACGATATCTACAGATAGTCAAAAAAATAATAGATATAGAAGCAGGAGGCAGATTGTGATAAAGACGGTATTAAAAGTAAATGGTATGATGTGTGGTATGTGTGAAGCGCATATGAATGATCTGGTGCGTAAGAATTTTCAGGTAAAAAAGGTTACTTCTTCAGTAAAAGATGGTGAGACAGTTGTGATCAGTGAGGAAAACCTGGATATCCCGTTCCTGAAAAAAGAGATTAAAGAAATCGGTTATGAACTGGTAGATGTTCATACAGAGCCATATGAGAAGAAAGGATTCTTTCATTTTGGAAAGAAGTAAGATAGTATCTGTTATAGAAAGAACGCGATTCCCTGTGAAGTGTAAAAGCTTTGCAGGGATTTTTTCTTATCCGATGTCGAAAGAATTTATTTTGTAAATCTTTAAGAATTCTTTAGAACCTTATGCGTTTATATTAAGAACCTTGTTGTAATCTATAGTAGTAAGGAAGAGGAGTAGAGAAAGACGAGGTAATGAATGATGAAGATATTAATTACAACAGATTGGTATAAACCAGTGATAAATGGAGTTGTGACATCTGTATTAAATTTGACAGAGCAACTGGAGAGCCGCGGACACGAAGTGAAGGTCCTGACCTTATCCAGAAACTGTCATTCTTATAAAGAAGAAAATGTAATTTATGCTGGATCTGTGGGAATGGGGAAAATATATCCGCAGGCGAGAGTAAAAATTCCGGTTGTCGCAAAAGAATATATGGAAGAACTGATGCAGTGGCATCCGGATCTGATTCATTCCCAGTGTGAATTTTCTACATTTTTTCTGGCAAAGAAGATTGCAGGAGAACTGAATATTCCAATCGTACATACATACCATACGGTATATGAAGATTATACGCATTACTTTTCACCACAGAAGGCGTGGGGAAGAAGTCTTGTCCAGATGATGACAAGAAAGCTATCGGTACAGGTAGACGCAATGATAGCGCCAAGCGAGAAAATTGAACATATTTTGAATGGATATCAGGTATCCTGTCCGGTGGATGTTGTACCTTCCGGAATTGATACAGAAAAATATAAAAAGCGAATCGGAGATGGAAGCAGGGAAGCACTTCGCGAAAAATATGGAATCGGGAAAGACGAAATGGTTCTGGTATATGTAGGACGAATGGCCAAAGAGAAGAACATTGAAGAATTGCTTTGGTATCAAAAAAGTGTACAAGACAATGTAAAACTTGTTTTGGTAGGAGATGGACCATATCGAGAGACATTAGAAATGAAGGCAAAAGAATATGGTGTAGAGCAGTCCGTTATATTTACCGGTATGGTGTCACCGAAGGAAGTAGCAGGTTATTATCAGATTGGAGATCTTTTTGCCAGCGCGTCAACCAGCGAGACTCAGGGAATGACTTATGATGAAGCATTAGCTGGCGGGGTACCATTATTATGTAGAAAAGATGATTGCCTGAAAGATGTTATTACAGAAGGAACAAATGGATGGCAGTATGAGAATGAAGCAATGTACATAGAATGTATACGAAAGTGGAGGGAGTTGAATGAGTATGAAAAGCAAAGCATTCGCAATGCAGCAGTCCAGGCAGCCGATCAGTTTTCATCCGAGAATTTTGCCGGACGGGTGGAACAGGTCTATCTTGCAGTACTGGAAGAAAAAAAAGACATGCATGCAGCTTAATAATGTAGGAATGAAGGATATAGATACCAATCATTTGAACAGGAAAGTGAAAGAGCCAAAGATGATGACAAGGCTGTGGAATGTTGTTTCTGTTATAGGATTGTTGACTTGTCTTGTTCTGGCACTGTGGGCATACAAAAGTGGAATTTTGGACTCGGTAGAAACCTTGCAGGCATTTATCGGGAAATTTGGTTACGGTGGAATGGCGGTCTTTGTCCTTGTTCAGATTATTCAAGTGGTGATACCGATACTTCCGGGAGGAATCAGTTGCCTTGGAGGCGTTATCTTTTTTGGTCCATGGCTTGGCTTTCTCTATAATTATGTAGGAATCTGCATTGGTTCTATGGCAGCATTTGGAATCTCCAGAGTCATGGGAAGACCGGTTCTTTATAAAATGTTTTCAGAAAAGCTGATTCAGAAATATGACTCCTGGACACAAAAAGACAGCCGGTTTTTTAAATTGTTTGCACTGGCAATCTTTTTCCCGGTGGCACCGGACGATTTCCTTTGCTATCTGGCAGGAACAACGAAGATGACATGGAAGCAGTTTTCACTTGTAATCTGGTTAGGAAAACCGTGTTCCATTGCACTTTATAGTCTGGGACTAACAACAGCATTTCGGATGATATTCTCAGTCTAATGTGTTATCGGTAGAAGGTAAAATGTTACACCTTGAAGAAAGGTTAAGAATGGGGAGATGAAATTATGAAGACATATATATACGAAGGCGGACTTCGCATTGTTGCAAAAAGTGGTGTGGGAAGTGCAATCTTACATCAGAAAAATATGTTAAAACAGGCGGAAATTGAGGAAGCAGAGAGCTGGAGGGAGGCGGATATTGTCCACATTAATACCGTCTTTCCAGACTCTGTGATAGCTGCAGGATTAGCAAAACTACAGGGAAAGAAAGTTGTGTACTATGGGCATTCTACGATGGAGGACTTCAGAAATTCCTTTATTGGATCAAACCAAGTAGCGCCGTTCTTTAAGAAATGGATTCGGTTTTGCTACAGCCTTGGTAATCTTGTGATTACACCGACTGAATATTCCAAAGGGCTTCTGGAAAGCTATGGCATTCAAAAGAAAATTTATGCCGTTTCTAATGGAGTTGATACCGAGATTTTTTAAATCGGAAAATCATGAAGAAGAGAAAAAGATGCTTCATGAAAAATATAGCATTCCAGCCGGAAGAAAAATCGTGGTATCGGCAGGTCATCTGATCCAGCGTAAAGGAATTCTGGATTTTCTGGAGCTTGCAAAGATGATGCCAGATGTAACCTTTATTTGGTTTGGAGGCGGCAATGACAGCCTCGTAACACAGGAGGTGAAAGAGGCAGTTAAGAACAAGAGTGAAAATGTAATTTTTGCAGGATTTGTAGAAGCTTCAGAATTAAAAAATGCTTACTGCGGTGCCGATGCATTTGCATTTTTCAGTTATGAAGAGACGGAAGGAATTGTTGTCCTGGAAGCACTTGCATGTGAAGTTCCGGTCATCCTGCGGGATATTCCGGTATATAAAGGCTGGATCGAAGATCAAGTACAGGCATATAAAGTACATAATCTGGAAGAATATAAGAATCAATTGATGCATATTTTTGAAAATAATCAGGAACAACTGCTGAAAAATGCAAGAGAACTTGCAGAAAACAGAAGCATCAAGGTAGCGGGTGAAAGGTTAAAAGTTGTCTATCGACTGGCAGATACATTTGTGGTAAAATCTTCTCATAGGGAGTTTTTTCATAGAAGTGTGAGAAAACAAAAAATATAACTTATGAAAGGAAGTATTTTTATGTCAAAAGAAACTTTAGAGTTTGCTCAGGAGAAAGCAAAAGAACTGATCGCAGCACCAAGCTGTAGCGCAGAGGCAAAAGAAGCAGCACAGGCATGGCTGGCAGCAGTCGGAACAGACAAGCAGGCAGAAGAGACAAAGAAATTCATCGCTGAGATGGAAGAAGATATCATTCCAATCGACGGACTGATCGCATTCGCAGAATCCGATGCCGGAGCAAAAGTATTTGGCGGAGCGGAAAAAGCCAAAGGTGTGGCGGAGCATGGCAAAGAAATTAAAGCAGCAGGGGCTAAGTATTGCGATTGCCCAGCATGCGCAGCAGTAGAAGCAATCTTAAGTAAGAAAGACGAATTACTGGCGTAGGGGAATTAGCTGTGTAGTAGGCATGATTCAAGAATGCCTCTGCAATCCCAGCTGATATAATTAAATGATATGTGTGAAAAAGATATAGATATTGTGGGATTGGAAACTCATGATACCTATATCTTTTTTGTATTAATAAAAATAATACAAAATCATTGCCTTATTTGTATTATATGGTATAATACAAATGAAGGAGGGATGATTCCATGATTATTAAGATAAATATGAAATCAGAGACTCCGATTTATCTGCAATTACGAAATGAGATTGTAAAGGGCATCGGAAAAGGTGAATTTGAGATTGGTGAGTCATTGCCGACGGTCCGACAGATGGCAGCCGAGCTTGGAGTGAATACAATGACTGTCAGTAAAGCGTATCAGCTACTAAAATCAGAAGGGTTTATTGAGACAGACAGGAGAAAGGGAACGATTGTATGTAACCCACAGTCTGATGAGAATAAATTGGGTGGAGAATTCCAGGAAAAGCTTGCGGATGAATTGGAACTTCTGAGTGCAGAAGCATCTATTCGAGGTATGGAACAGGAAGACTTTATGGAGTTATGCCGTAAAGCTTTCCAGAGAATGGAGGTTGTTTACTTATGATTTTGGCAATTATATTTTTGCTGACAGATTTATTTATATGTGGCATTACGTATATGGTATATTTTTTGGCGGAAAGCCTGTCTATAGTGACGGGATGATTCTTGGAGTTCATATACGAAGGGAAGTTCAGGAAGAACCAGAACTGGTGGAGTTCCTGGAAGGATATAGAAAACAGGTGAAGAGGATTTATGCAGGGGTGACAGTATTGGGTGTGGCAATCTGTGGATTGTGCTTTTGGTATTCCTCTATATTTATGATTGCATGGTGTATCTGGTTCGTTGCTTATCTTGCAGGTGCTCTGGGAGTTTTGTATTTGAATCACAGAAAGCTGTATGATTTGAAGATTCAAAATGGATGGGGATTTACAGAAGATGCAAGTACAACCATGCGCGTGGTAGACACAAGGACAATTATGAAAAGTGGAAGGATGGCATTACCACTATGGTATCACATCATTCCTTTGGCAATATTAGTGATACCGTTTGTTTCAGTTGATTTTCGGGATTATCTCGGAACATTTTCACCAAATTCACAAGGATGGATTTTGTTTATCACATCCGCGACTGTTGGAATTGTATTTTTGTGGATCGCGTGGATTTTCAAAAGAATACCGAACCGGGTATATAGTGAAAATTCAGATTTAAATTATAGGATTAACTATATTGAAAAGAGAAGCTGGAGCATATGCTTTCTGGGAGCCAATATTTGTAATACGATTGCATGGCTATATCTTGTACGGAGAATAACAAAGAATAGATGGATTTATAATATAGATATTTGGATTTACATAGGAATAATCAACCTATCTGTCATCGTTGCTATAGCAATGTTAATATGGATTAAGAAACAAAAAAATATACTACAAAAGGAAGATGAGACACCATTATACATGGATGATGATTATTATTGGAGAAATGGATGGTATGCGAACCCGGAGGACGCAAGATTATTTGTCCAGGATCGTTTCAATAGTATGAATTATACAACAAATCTGGGACGGCCGGCAGGAAGATATCTTGTTGGTGGTATTTGTGCCGGAGTGCTGGTCCTCCTGATCTGGATGTGTGTGATTTTTCTGCGGATGGATTTCACGCCAATCAGAATGGTGAGAGAAGATGAGGAGATTCGCATTACATCGGGGTATACGAACACATTTTTTGAAACAGATGATATGCAAAGTGTTGCTCTTTTGGAGGATGGAATACCAAAGGATCAATACAATCGAACGAATGGCTCCGATGATGGAAAACAATTATTAGGTAAATTTGAAGGAAAGAAGTTGGGAGAGTGCCGGATGTATGTCTGGCTTGAGTACACACCTGTCATTCAGATTAAGACGAAAGAATATACCGTATTTATTAACAGTAAAGATGCAAATGAGACGAAGCAGTGGTATGATGAATTAAAAGAATAAGGGAGAGGAATATAAAAAGATGGCAAAGAATACGCAAAAAGGAAGTTGTGAGACTTGCACATATTATACATATGATGAGGAATATGAGAGTTACATGTGTGATGTCAATATGGACGAGGACGAATATATGCGTCTGATCTCTGACCAGCATTACCAGTGCCCGTATTATCGAAATGGGGATGACTATCGCATTGTAAGACACCAGATGTAATCATTTGAAAATCTTATAAAATTGTATGGAATATACATTTAAAGTACATATCTAAAACTTTTATTAAAAACATTTCTCAGTGTGAAAAAGTATACAAATTTACGCTATAATTAGATGAACTAAAAATTACAGTCAAAATATAACTATAGGAGAATTTGAATGCTTCAAATACAACACATCAAAAAAGAGTACCGGACGGGAAGTCTGGTACAGAAGGCTCTGGACGATGTGAGTCTGAATCTGAGAGATAATGAATTCGTAGCAATCTTAGGTCCCAGTGGTTCCGGTAAAACCACGCTTCTGAATATTATCGGAGGACTGGACCGCTATGACAGCGGAGATCTTATCATCAATGGCATTTCCACGAAAAAATATAAGGACAGAGACTGGGATTCGTACCGTAATCATACGATTGGTTTTGTATTCCAAAGCTACAATCTGATTCCGCATCAGACGGTGCTTGCAAATGTTGAGCTGGCACTGACAATTTCGGGAGTCGGGAAGGAAGAGCGAAGAAAGCGTGCAGTGGATGCACTGGAGAAGGTGGGCCTTGGGCAGCAGCTTCATAAGAAGCCGAACCAGATGTCGGGAGGCCAGATGCAGAGAGTCGCAATTGCAAGAGCGCTGGTCAATGATCCGGAGATCCTGCTTGCAGATGAGCCGACCGGGGCACTGGACAGTGACACCAGTGTGCAGGTCATGGATCTTCTTAGAGAGGTAGCGAAAGACCGTCTGGTCGTTATGGTCACACATAACCCGGAACTGGCAGAGCAGTATGCGACCAGGATCGTCAATCTGAAAGATGGAAAGATCCGTTCGGATACCGATGAATATATTGTAGAAGAGGAAAATCTGGCACCGCCGGAGCATAAGAATATGGGGAAATCTTCCATGTCTCTTCTGACGGCACTGTCACTGAGTTTTAATAACTTAAGGACAAAGAAAGCAAGAACTCTTCTGACTTCTTTTGCAGGATCTATTGGAATTATCGGGATTGCATTGATTCTGGCTCTTTCAAATGGAGTCAATGCTTATATCCGGTCTATTGAGGAGGAGACATTGTCTGAATATCCACTGCAGATACAAAGTACCGGATTTGATCTCACTTCCATGATGGTGGGTATGAATGGGGATTCCGGAAGCAGTGATGATAAGAAAAGTGGAAAAGATAAAGATAAGGTAAAGGTCATGCAGGTAGTCACCAATATGTTTTCAAAGATGGATTCCAATGACCTTGGTGCTTTAAAAAAATATCTGGACAGTGGTGAATCTAAGATTCATGACTATACAAAAGCAATAGAATATTCTTACAATGTGATGCCGCAGTTGTTCCGACAGGACGGTGACAATGTTCGTCAGGTCAATCCGGATCAGTCATTTTCCTCATTGGGACTTGGTGCATCTGCAGGTTCGAATAGTCTGATGTCCTCCATGATGAGTACTAATGTGTTCTTTGAGATGCCGGAAAATACAGATCTCTATGAAGAACAGTATGATGTAAAAGCCGGAAGATGGCCGAAAAAATATAATGAATGCGTTCTTGTACTGACGCCGGATGGTTCTATGAGCGACTTCTTATTATATACATTGGGACTCAGAGACCAGGTTGAACTCGATGATATGATTAAGCAGTTCATCAACGAAGAGACGATAAAAACGCCTGAAAACATCGGAACTTATACTTATGATGATATTTTGGGAAAGACATTTAAACTGGTAAATGCTTCAGATTATTATGAATATGACAGCCAATATCAGGTGTGGAAAGACAAAACTGACAATGCGGATTATATGAACAAACTGGTCGAAGATGGAGAGGATGTAAAAATTGTGGGAATCGTGCAGTCAGCCGAAGATGCGAAGGCTTCATCACTGACACCGGGAATTAACTATACCTCAGACCTTGTAAATCATGTGGCAGAACAGGCAAAAGGCAGCGAGATTGTAAAACAGCAGCTTGCGAATCCGAATGTAAATGTATTTACCGGGGAAGAATTTGGCAATACAGATGGGAACAATGGATTTGACATGAATTCTCTGTTCAGTATAGATGAGGATGCCATGAAAAACGCATTTGGTTTTGACAGCAGTGCCATGAACAATCTTGGAAGTTCCATGAATCTGTCAGGACTTGATCTTTCCAAGGCATTTCAGATGGACGGAAATTCTATGGATTTGTCCGGTATGGTGAATCTGGATCAGGTAGAAATCAACATAGGCAATATGCCACAGATGAATCTGGGGGATATTCTTACGAATTTGGATGTACAGGTCAATGCGGATGGCATGCAGAAAATGTTATCCGGCCTTTCGGAAGGTTATCAGGAATATGTAAAGAGCCATCCGGAAGCAGATTATTCCAATCTTGGAAATCAGATTGCAGAATATCTGACTTCCGATCAGGCAAAGGCCATTATTCAGAAATATTTAAAAGACATTCTGAAAAATAACGGGGAAGTTACGATTACACCAGAGCAGATTCAGGAACTGTTGACCAGTGTGATGAGTGATTTTCAAAGCTGGCTTGTAGAGCAGAACGCTAATCCGGGCGCAGAGGAATTTGGAACGTACTTCCAGCAGTATCTACAGACCGGGCGTGCCAATGCAATTGTAAATAAATGGGCCAATGAAATATTTGGAAATATAGATTTCAACATTTCCAGTGACACATTGCAAGCTATGGCAAAGGAACTGGCAGATGGGTATACTGCATATGCAAAGGAAAAGAATTATGCAGATCCGACAAAGATGGCAGAGAATTTTGTGAATTATATAAAGACGGATGATGGAAAGAGGCGCCTGAATCAGGGACTTTCTGAGGCAATCAATATGGATAGTCTTCAAAAGCAAATCAGCACGGCCATGAGTAGCTACATGGGTCAGGCCATGAGTGCATATACCGGTGCCATTTCTCAGGCAATCAGTACACAGATGACATCCGCTATGAGTCAGGTGACCACGCAGCTTGCCAGTGGACTTGAAACGGTTATGACATCTGCCATGAGCCGGATTGGAGAAAATCTGCAAAAAGCACTGGGAGGCTCTATGAACTTTAATGCCGATGCATTTGCAAATGCATTCCAGTTCAATATGACGGAAGATGATTTGACGGAACTTATGATGTCCATGTCTGGGACACAGAGCGCTTCCTATGATAATAATCTGCAGCAGCTCGGATATGCAGATTTCAGTCATCCGAGTTCCATTTCCATTTATCCAAAAGACTTTGATAACAAAGAAAAAGTGGTAGAGGTTCTGGATCATTATAATCAGCAAATGGAAGACGAGGGAAAAGAAGAACAGGTGATTTCTTATACAGATATAGTAGGAACAATGATGTCATCCGTGACCACTATTATCAATACGATCAGTTATGTATTAATTGCATTTGTGGCAATTTCCCTGATCGTATCATCGATTATGATTGGAGTTATTACCTATATTAGTGTGCTGGAGCGAAAGAAAGAGATTGGTATTTTAAGAGCCATTGGAGCATCCAAAGGAAATATATCACAAGTATTTAATGCAGAGACATTTATCATCGGACTCTGCGCCGGACTTATCGGTATCGGACTGACGCTTTTGATATTGATTCCGGGAAATATGCTGATTCATGCGCTTGCAGGCAATAATCAAGTCAGCGCAATCCTTCCGGCTGCACCAGCGATTGTTCTGATTCTTTTAAGTGTCGTACTTACCTTACTTGGCGGATTGATCCCTTCCAGGAAGGCTGCCAAGAGCGATCCGGTGACCGCACTTCGAACGGAATAAAAAAACAGTCCATACAATCTGAAAAGAGCGTATGGGCTGTTTTTTATCTTTTTTGTGTAAGGTATCTTGTTAAAGTCCGTAGTAGTAATAATGTTTCTTCTTGATGTTGAAAATCAAGTTTGTTAAACGTAGAAAGAAGAGAACTTTCTTTTTTGGAAAGTAAAAGAGAAGGAGTAGAAGTGCTAATTTCTAAGACTTCATCTGCTGAAAGTCCATACAAATTAATCAGTGTTGCAAATGTTTGAAGATCTGGTTCAGCAACATTATTTTCATAACCGGAAAGGGATTTTTTATTGATACCGGTTAGTTCCATCACTTGTTTCTGAGTGAATTCTTTGTTTTCTCGTGCATTTTTTAAGACAGCGCCAATATCCTTCATATGCCTAAAAACTCCTTTTTATCATTATATTAAGGTAAAGGAATTCTTAAACACCAAAAAGTCTTAAAAATAACGACAAAAATGTTGACGTCTTAGAATATAAGACATATAATGGGAATGCTAGGATAGGCATGCAATGGGATAAGGCAGAAATTAAATAAACGAAAGTGAGGAAAAAACAAGTATGAAGAACAAAGTTCTTAAACAAATGCTTGCGTTTTCTCTGGCTGTCGCTCTTGTAGGGGGAAATTCAGTAGCAACTTTTGCTGCTGAGCCAACTAACGGAACAGAGTCAAGTGCAAATACGCAAGCAGCAACAGATGCAACCGCTGAAAAAGTTGCGGTAGTTAATTTCAACATTGAAAATGGTAAATTTGATAATGGCAAAAACTATGCACAGTATCAGCTGAGAGCAGGAGATGTGCAGGATTTACCGAAAGTTACTGTAGATGACGGATATGAGTTCTTAGGTTGGAAAGTATCAGGAAAAAGTGAAACAACTTGGAAAGCAAGTAAAGAAAGTTTTACTTTCGAAGATGCAAATGCAAACTTTTACCCAGCTACAGCGACAGAAGGCTATACTACAGTTACAGCAGAAGTACAGAAGGTAGAGAAGAAAAAAACAGCTCATATCACATTTAATGTTGATCCGGAAAAAGGTAAATTTACAAATCCAGCGAACGCTGAGTATGTAACATTTGATGATGATGAGTATTCAGAGACACAGTATAATGTTCCAAAAGTAGAAGGAATCAATGGATATACATTTACTGGCTGGAAATTATCCGGAGCAACAGATGGTAACTGGGATGCAGATGCAAAGACATTTGGAGTTACAGGACTTGCTCATTATGCCAAAGGAAGTAATGACGGATATGCTACATTGGAAGCTCAGTTTAAGAAAGAAGCTAAGAAAGCTGATGCTGTTTTACGTGTTCATTATGTAGATGAGAACGGTACACCATTAGATGGATCACAGTATATTGTTTCATTAACAAAGAATGGAACAGTAGGTGAAAAAGCAACATTTGCTGCAACATCCTTTACAGCTCCAGAAGGCTATGAATTAGTTGGTGGTGACATAACTGACGTGGAAGTAGCATATGGAAAAGACAAAGATGTTAATGTAAAAGTAAAAGCTATTAAAGAAGAAAAAGAAGCAAGAGATGTAATTGTAAACTTCAATGTCGCTCCAGAAGAGGGACAGTTTACAGATCCGGCAGGGGCTAAAGTTGTTACATATACAATTAAAGAAGATTCAGCAGATCAGTTCCTTGTACCTACAGTAAAGGCTAAAGAAGGTTACGAGTTTACAGGTTGGTTAGTAAACGGAAAAGAAGAAGGTTTCTGGAGTGCAGATGCAAAGACATTTGGAATTACAGGCCTTGCTCACTTCCCAGAAGGATCTGACACAGGATACATTGTTGTAACAGCTCAGTTCAAAAAAGCTGAGGCAGCTAAGAGAAGCGTGACAATTAATGTTGCAATCGATTCTGAAAAAGGCGAATTTGTAGGAAGAGATGATAAGTATGCTACAATCACTTATACAGATCTTGATGAGTTTGCTGAGGCACCAATTCTTTTACCAGAAGTAAAGGCTAATGATGGATACAGACTTGCAGGATGGACAGTAGAAGGAAAAGAGTCAATCAAACTTGATGCAAATGCAACAAGTTTAGGATTTGCAGGCCTTGCTCACTTTAACGATGGAGAAAATGTTGGATACATTTCTGTAGAGCCAGTTTTCGAAGAAGTGAAAGAAGAAAAAGCAGCAGTAGTTAATGCAAATGTAGTTGTAGATCCTGAAAAGGGTGAGTTTGAAGGATATGACGGAGCAACAAAGCTTGAGAATAATAACCTTCAGGAAGCTGATGATACACTTGGATTCCTTCCAACTGTAACAGCAAAAGAAGGATATACATGGACAGGCTGGGAAGTAACAAATAAAGCAGGTGAAGTAGTATATACATTAGACACAAACACAAGCTCTATTGTGTTCCCAAAAGGAGTAGAAGATGACTACACAGTAACAGCTACATTTACAAAAGATGAGACTCCAGTTGATCCGGTAGACCCAACAGAGCCAGCACAGCCAACTCAGCCAGCTCAGCCAGCTACACCTTCTACAGACAATACAGCAAACAATACAGCAAACAAAACTACTGACAATAAGAAGGTAGAGAAGACAGCAGCTAAGAAAGCAGAAACAAAGAACGAAAATAAAAAAGCTCCAAAAACAGGTGATGAGAGTATGCCAATCGCTTACATGCTTACACTTGTAGGAGCAGCAGTGGCAGCTATTATTGTTCTGATTAAGAGAAAAAGAACAATCTAGAAACTGTGAATAATCACATGAAACACAAAAGACGGTATCGAAGATATCGGAATAAAAAGAAAAAAGCCTATATCCTGGCAGCCCTGATCTTATGCATAGTCATTGCGGCGGTAGCAGTTTTTGCTATCAGCCGCATGGCTGGTAAAGAGCAGACATCAAAAAATCAGACAGAAGTAAAAGCGCTTGTTATTAATGCTGAAAAAGTAGACGAAAGCAAACTGAAAGATTTGATTGAAAGTGCCGGAAAGATTAATCAGAGTGTTTATACAGATGAAACAGTAAATACTTTAAATCAGGCAAAAGAAGAGGCCGAAGAAACGATTCAGGGAAAGCCAAATCAGGAAGAGGTAGAAGATTCATATTTGAATCTGGTAAATGCAATTCAGTCACTGCAGAAAAAATAATGATATTTAATGTAATGTTTAGATTTTATAAAATGGAAACTAGATAAATCTACCTGTTGTAAAAAACGGGTAAATGAGTTATAATAATTCAAGAAGTAAGAACCTGGGATGCACGATAACTCCTGTTATTTTGAACCTACATCACTTTAAACGGGACTCTTATATCTTCGTAATATGTCGAGCCTTCATTATGCAGAGGATGGCAGAAAAGCGAATGCGGACACCCACCTAGCAGACAGCTAGGAGTCAAAATACAGGAACCGGCATTTTGGGGAACATACAAAAGATAAAGGACAGTCGTTTGCGCGGCTGTCTTTTTCTAATGTGAGGGGGGACATTTATTTAATTCCCCTTCTACTTGAGTGGGTGTTGAATCAATCATAGGACATAATGATTAGGGAGAGAATAGAGTTTGAAACATTTACGAGGAGAAAAGAGATTTTATTATGGTATGACAGTGCTGGTTCTGGTGTTTATTATTGCAGGACTAACAAGTAATCTCGAAGGCGGAGTCCGTGGAAATCGCCAGGAAAAAGAAGCATTTGACCAGAAGCCGGAAGAAGTACAAACGGAACAGGAAAATCAGGGAGAAGAGACGCAGGTAGTGTCTAATCCGAATATCCGGGTTCTTCTTATGACGGATGGATATAAGAATACCATTCATCCGTCTGTGACAGTCAGCTCAACATCTGGACTTTCTATTACGTATGGGGAGACAGTAGAAGAATGCGAAGCGGGGATGGAAGTGACATTTATGCCAGATGACAGCCGTTTTCAAAGTGGGAACATCCGGATCCAGGCAAAAGAAGGGGAGATTACGGTAAATAGCCTGAAGCGTGGATACGGGATTCCTTCTTACCAAGGCATACTGGAGCTTCGGACAACAGCGGAAGGAATTGCGATTATCAATGAACTCCCTGTTGAGAATTATCTGTGCCGGGTCGTGCCCAGCGAAATGCCGTCCGGTTATGAAATAGAAGCGCTGAAAGCGCAGGCAGTCTGTGCCAGAAGTTACGCCTACAGGCAGATGGCAGAATATGGATATCCAGAATATGAAGCTCATGTGGATGACAGTACGAATTATCAGGTCTACGGCAACAGTGCACCGGCAGACAGCGCAGATCTGGCTGTTCAGGAGACGGCAGGACAAGTCGTGCGTCTGGACGGAGAGATTGTGACGACTTATTATTATTCCACTTCTTGCGGAAAGACGACCAGTATGAAAGCATGGGGGAATGAGGAGAATGAAGGAAACCGATATCTTCAGTCTGTAGAAGTAAAAGATGAGAACGGTGATTATGAGAGAAATCTGCCATGGTATCGTTGGGAAGCGAAGATTCCGGCAAAGACTTTATCAAATTTGATTGGGCTAAATACCGGCAAAGATATTGGAACGTTGCAGAATATCAATATTCTGGAAAATGGACCGGGTGGGGTAGTATTAACAATAGAGGCTGTCGGTGACAAAGGTAGTGTAAGAGTCTCAACGGAAAATAAAATCCGGCGTGCTTTTGGAGGAAAAGGATACACAATTATAAAGCAGGACGGTACAAAAGTCAAAAGCAGTAAGCTTCTTCCAAGTGCATTTTTCACAATCAACAAGTCCGGAGATACATTTGTCATAAAGGGCGGCGGGTTCGGACATGGGATTGGCATGAGTCGAGACCGGTGCGAATGAAATGGGCAAAATGTGGAAAAAAACATTCAGGAAATATTGACTTTTTTTTATCAAGGCTGTCAGCCATTGGATAATTTGTTCGTAGACAAAATGTATAAAATCGGATAAAATATAAAATTATGTAACTGTTCAGAACTAGGCGGTATCACTGGGAAAAGGGAACGGCCGAACATAAACAAAGCTAGGTAAAAGTGATGAAAAGATAAAAGAATTATATGATGACATCATGGAGCTGACTGGAGAGATAACGAAAGACCATGTTGGGGCATACGCTGCACAGACAGCATTTTTCTTTATGCTCTGCATGATCCCGATTATATTGTTGTTACTGACTATGGTGCAATATACGCCCGTCACAAAGGCTGATGTCATGACGGCTGTGATTCAGGTATTTCCATCATCGGTAGATTCATTGATTACATCCATTGTCAATCAGGTCTATAATCAGTCATCTGGTATTATCCCGATTACGATCGTGGTAGCACTTTGGTCGGCAGGAAAAGGTGTACTTGCCATGAGTTCAGGACTGAACTGTGTGTATAATTGCCGTGAGACACGTAACTATTTTTTCCTTAGGATAAGAGCAACTGTTTATACAGTCATGTTTATACTCGTTATTATATTTTTACTTGTGTTGTCGGTATTTGGTAACAGCCTGAATATTTTTATTGCTGAGCATGTACCATTTTTAAGAAATATGGCCGACTGGCTGATCCGGGCAAGGAATATTATTACACCGATTGTAATGATTGTATTTTTACTGTTGATATATAAATTCCTTCCTAATAGAAGAGACACATATAAAAGGCAACTTCCGGGAGCAGTATTTTCTACGCTGGGGTGGATGGTCATTTCCTGGGTGTTTTCTGTATATGTGGATGTGTTCCAGGGATTTTCCAGTATGTACGGAAGTCTGACAACGATCATGTTGATTATGATGTGGATGTATTTCTGCATGTATTGCATTTTGATCGGCGGAGAGTTGAACATTTGGTTCGGGGAAAAGATTGATGAGAGTGAGGAAAGATAACAGGATAGTATAACGAAAGGCGTAAAAAAAATTAATCCTATAGAAAAAAACCTATAGATATATGAAAAGAACTGATTTTACGCAAAATTTTCCTGGTGGTATCATAAAAGGAGATAGTAGATGCCGGGAGGGAGAAGAGATGGAAGAAAAAATTGATCTGAATGTCTGTTACAGGAGAGCATTTGAAGCATTAGGGATTACTGGTTCTGTACAGAAATTTACAGATTATATTACAGAATATGCGCCGGTTGTTTTGATTGTTCTGGACATTGGAGGCAAGATACTTGCAATGTCCCATAAAGGAGAATATAATGAAACACTGTTGCCGGAAGGTATGGACAGCAAACGAAGAGTAGAATTGATTTCACAGATGATCGAATATCGCTCGAAAGAGTCAAGGGGCAAATCCATGCTCATTCATGTATCGGAAGAATATTATGCTGTGAATGAAATTGTAGTTAAAGGAGATGCAGAAGGTTTCGTTATATCTATTCTGGATGCAGGAATTTATAATGCAAAAGATGCAGAGGAAACATGGATTCAGATGAATGATATTGTCTGTCAGGGACTTGGAATGTTAATGGAGCGTCAGGAACAACATTCTCATTCTCATATATCGACAATACGTCGTGTGATTGCCCGGTTATTATTTGAAGGCGAGGGGAAGCAGCTTCTGAATGGAACGAATGATATATATAACGAATATGTTGTTGCCCCATTTCGAGTAGCAGTTGTACGTACAGAAGTTTATAATAGTCTGCAACTTCAAAAGGCGGCTAATTATGTAAGTGATGTATATGAAAATGTGTTTGTTTATATAGAGGAGCAGTATGCTTGTCTTCTTTTCACAGATATACATACAGAAGAATGCAGAGACAAGATTTGTAAAGTTATGGATAACATGTGTGAAAAATATAAGCTGTTATGTTGTCTAAGCGGGAGCTTTAATGAGATTGAATTGATTGATAAGAAACGATTTATGTGTCAGAAAGCACTGGAGATTGCGCATGAACAGGAACCGGATAAAAGAAGTTTTCGTGAAGAAGATTATTATGTCCAGATAGTCTGTTCTTGTGCATTGCCTTATATTGGACATGCGAGATATCTGGAGCGTGAACTTACTGAACTAGCCAGCGAAGATGAGGCAAAGGAAACAAAATTCTATGAGACCTTAAAGCAATACTTGCTTGTGGGTAATAATGTAAGTATGGCAGCAAAGAAAATGTTTATACATAGGAATACAATGATTTATAGACTTTCCAAAATTAATGAGATTTTGGGAGTGGATATTAATGAGCCGGGAATTGCTCATAAGATTTTAATTAGTATACTCCTGCGGGAACAGGAGAAAGAGGAGAAGTAGAGAATGGAGATTATCAAGGATTTGCCGGAAATCTTCGATGAGTTTGAAGACAAGAAAAAACAGTCATTTTTGAAGGTAAAAGAATATAAAGAAAAGCAGATTCCGATAATCGGTGCATATTGTTCGTTTTTTCCAAGAGAAATTGCAGTTGCCATGGGAGCAATTCCTGTGGGGCTATGTTCTTCAGCGAATGAAACAGTAGAGCTCGCTGAAACGGTATTGCCAAAGAATGTATGTCCATTAATCAAATCTAGCTATGGTTATGCCATATCTGATCGGTGTCCTTATTTTCATTTTGCGGATTTGGTTGTGGGAGAAACAACATGTGACGGCAAGAAAAAAATGTACGAATTGATGTCTGAGTTTAAAGAAGTTTATGTTATGGAATTGCCGAATACACAGTCAGAAGGCGGACTTAGATTCTGGCGGGAAGAGATTATCCGGTTTAAAGAATTTCTGGAAGAATATTTTCAGGTAGTAATTACAGAGAATGATATTCGACGTGCAATTGTATCGCAGAATAAGCGAAGAGAAGCATTGAAGAGATTTTATGGACTGATGAAGCTGGAACCAGTTCCAATGTCAGGACTGGAACTGGGTAAGGTGCTTTATGGTTCGAAATATCAATTTGGTCAGGAAGAGATGACAAAGGAGTTAAATGAATTGTCAGATCGTATTCTGGAAGAATATGAGAAAGGTCGTCAGCTAGAAAAGAGACCGAGAATCCTGATTACCGGCTGCCCTATGGGCGAAGATACAAATAAAATCGTAGAGGCAATTGAGAATAACGGCGGAGTTGTAGTCGGTTTTGAAAACTGTACTGGAGCGAAAGCAGTAGAGCGTATGGTAGATGAAGATGATCCGGATGTTTATGGTGCAATTGCAAGAAAGTATTTTAGCATAGGCTGTGCAATTATGACACCGAACAATAATCGTATCCATCTTCTTGGAGAAATGATTGATGACTATCATGTAGATGGGGTAGTTGAGATGATATTATCGGGCTGTCATTCTGTGGAAATGGAATCCATCAGTGTGAAGAATTTCGTGAATGAAGAAAAGCATTTGCCATATCTGGCTGTAGTGACAGACTATTCAAAAGGTGATGTAGGACAATTAAATACACGACTGGCAGCATTTGTAGAAATGATTCGTAAATAATTACAATTGACAAGGGTGCATTTATCAAATATAGATAGATGCACCCTGTTTTTGTGCAGATATAACATATGTCTATAAAGATAAATATAGATATAAACAATAAAAGAACGATTATATAGATATAATCAATAAAATACACAAAAACGCATGGGATAAATTGTGCACGATGCACAAATAAAACAAGAAAGATTGGAATTATAAATGAAGAAATTATTGAGAAAATTGTATAAAATAGGAAAAGTAATTTAGAAGGAGGAAAAAACGTTGATTGAGATAAAAAATCTGAAAAAGTTATGGGAAGACGATGGAAGCTCCGTTCTGGAGGGTATCAACCTGACAATTGAAGACGGAGATATTTATGCGTTAGTAGGTCGAAGTGGCGCAGGAAAATCTACACTTCTTCGCTGCATCAACGGTCTGACATCTTATCAGGAAGGAAGCCTGAAGGTTGACGGATGTGAGATCAAAGATTTGAAAGATAAAGAATTACGAGAATTCAGACGGCATGTTGGAATGATTTTTCAGCAGTTTTCACTACTTGAACGAGAGACGGTATATAAGAATGTCGCTCTTCCAATGCAGTGCTGGAAATATCCGAAAGACCAGATTGATAAAAAAGTAAGAGAACTTCTGGAACTGGTTGGTCTTGGAGATAAGATGAATGCAAAACCGAGAAATTTAAGTGGTGGACAAAAGCAACGTGTTGCAGTTGCAAGAGCATTGACTATGGATCCGAAGATTTTGCTTTGTGATGAGGCTACTTCAGCACTGGATCCGAAGACGACGAATTCGATTCTGGATCTGTTGATGGAAATTAATCAGAAACTTGGAATCACAGTTATCATTGTAACACATCAGATGGAAGTTGTAAGAAAAGCGTGTAATAAAGCATGCATTCTGGAAAATGGCAAGATTGCAGATGAAGGTACTGTAAAAGAAATCTTTATTAAACAGCCACAGTCACTGAAGAGACTTCTTGGAGAAGAGACAGTAAAACTTCCCGATGAAGGACATAACATCCAGATTGCACATCTTGTTAATAATATCCATGATGGGGAATTATTTGCAAAGATGTCGAAAGAATTGAATTATGTATTTCCGATTCTAGATGGAAAGATTCAGGATTATCAGAATGACAGCATGGGAATTTTTACAATTAATGTGGATAATGAACATCTGAAATTTGTTGCAGATTATCTCACAAAAGAAGGTTTGAATTGGCATGAGATTGAGACGCAGTGTGAGACAAAGGAGGATGAAGAATAATGACATTAAATAATTATACTTTTTTACAGTTATGTCAGATGTTGATTGTACCTGCATTTTTTGCAACATTGAAGATGTTGGTGATTTCAGGAATTATGTCTACAATATTTGGTTTTATATTTGGAGTCATTCTTGTTATAACTGAAAAAGGAGGACTTTGCGAGAATGTTGTGGTAAACCGTATCCTGGATTTTCTGGTCAATACGATTCGATCATTCCCGTTTATTATTTTGCTGATTTCGATTATTCCATTTACAAGATTAATCGTGGGAACGTCCATCGGAGAGACAGCGGCTCTTGTACCGCTTACTGTAGCATGCTCTCCATTTATGGCACGTATTTTCCAGAACAGTTTTAAAGAAGTTGACCCTGCCTTAATTGAAGCTGCTCAGTCATTTGGCGCTTCTAAAGTGCAGATTATTGTAAAAGTAATGTTAAAGGAATCTGTTCCGTCCATAATTTCCGGACTCTGTCTCGCAATCATAAACTTGCTTGGCTGTACAGCCATGGCTGGTGCAGTAGGAGCCGGTGGACTTGGAGCAACAGCTCTTACATATGGCTATCAGAACTTCAATCAGGAGATTATGTATTCAATCTGTGTGATTCTGATAATTCTGGTAGCAATTATTCAGTATTTTGGAGACTGGATTTACAAGAAACTGAAGTAAGTGTCTGATTAAACATTTACATTTGGGTTAGAGGTGGAAGATATCTTCTATCTGCTATATTGGCTGAAAATAAGTCTGACTTATTTTTAGATAGATTTTAAGATTCAAAAGAAGTAAAAAGGAGAAAATCATGAAAAAAAGATTTTTAAGCGTATTGCTGGCAGCAGCAATGGTAGGAACTATGTTAGTTGGATGCGGAAGTTCATCAAGCAGCAAATCATCTGATGATGCAAAGACAGAGTCATCTGATGAGAAGAAAGTAATCAAATTAGGTGTACGTGATAACGCTGATCAGGTAAATGCAGTTATGGATGCAATTGAGGCAGCTGGTTATAAAGTGGATGTTACAGTATTCGATGACAGTAATCAGCCAAATGTTGCACTTGGAGAAGGTAGTATTGATATTAACTGGTATCAGCATGAGCCATTTTTAAAAGCTTACAACGACGCCAATGGAACAGATTTTGTAATGGTTGAACCAAAGACGGCAGCTCCATTATTTGCGATGTACTCAGAAAAAAATCAAGTCTGTTGATGAGTTAAAAGATGGGGATACAATTGCTCTTTGCAGTGATGCTTCTAATAAAGCTCGTGGACTTCATTTGTTAGAGTCTCAGGGTCTGATTACATTAGATGATTCCGTAGAGACACCTACACAGTATGACATCAAAGAGAATAAGCTGAATCTTAAATTTATCGAGGCTGATATGCAGGTTCTTCCACAGTCTCTGCCGGATGTAGCAGCTATTCTTTGTGCAGCAGCTCACATGGTAAATGCAGGACTTGATGGAACAGATTATGTATGCGCTTCTGATGATGCAGAAACATACGCTGTAGGATTTGTGGTAAGAAAAGAAGACAAAGATGCTGAGTGGGCAACAGGACTTGCAAAAGCTGTTCAGTGTGATGCGCTTGCAGATTACTACAAGACAGAGAAAAAGGGAACGATGGTTCCAATGTGGGAGTTAAACAAATAGTTCTATGGAATTAGCTGGAATGACGATGTACAAAACTCTTGTGATGACGATACTTGCGCTTGTCGGGGTATTCTGTTATCACAAGAAGATTGTAGATCAGGAGATGAATAAGAAATTATCAGAACTGGTGCTGAGTTTATTCACGCCAGTCCTGCTCTTTACATCATTTCAGAAAGACTTTTCAAAAGAGCTGGTAACAGGGCTGATGATATCGGTTCTGTTATCAGCTATTGCTTTTTTTCTGATCTGGTGTATCTGCAAATGGGTCGTCCGAAAATTGGATAAAGATTATGCAGTTGTGGAATTAGTTGCGCTGATGTATTCTAATTGTTCTGTTAGAAGAAAGAGGTAAGAAAAGATGGAATTAGTAAAACTTGAGATGACGCCAAAAGAGAGGAAGATAGCTTACGCAAGAGGAGAAGAGGTGGACCGTATTCCGACGTCTTTAAGTGCAGGAGAGACAGCTCCTCCGTTATATGGGATTTCCATTCGTGATTATTATTTTTCAGCAGATGCCATGGTGGAAGTAGAAAGCCGTCTGGCAGAAGATTTTCAGGCAGATAATATGGGGATGGGACTGGGACTTCGGACTCTGGTAGAAGCACTCGGAACAAAGCTCGAGTATCCGGAGCACAGCGTTTCTTATATTGAAAAGCCGGCACTGGAAACCTTTGATGACCTGGATCATATGGAGCTTATTAATGTTGAAAAAGATGGAAGATTTCCTATCATAATAGAAGCATTTGAAAGACTTCAGGAAAAATATGGAAAAGAACGCGGAATTGGTAGTGGACTTGCAGGACCATTTACAACAGCTGCAAGTTTGATTGGAACTGAAACATTCTTAAAGGGTACGGTCAAACATAAAGAACAGGCCCACAAATTATTGCAGTATAGTACAGACTGTGTTGTAAAATGTTGTGAAGATCTTCATCGTAAACTAGGAATTGGGTTTACACTTTCTGAACCAATGGGCTCCAGAGATTTACTTAGTAAACGACAGTTTAAAGAATTTTTTGTCCCTTATATCAAACAGGCAGTAGAGCGTATGAATAAATTTCAGGGTTCAACTGGAATTCATATATGTGGACATACCAGGGATCGCTGGGAAGAAGTTATTGGCACAGGAGTCAGTGGATTTTGGGTAGATAACTGTGAGAGTCTTCAGGAATTGAAGGAATGCTATGGTGATAAAGTTGCAATCAGTGGAAATGTGCCACCTGTAGATGTATTGAAAAATGGAACATTTGAAGAAATTGACCAGGCAATTAAGAAATGTATTATTGAAGCTGGAGACAATCCGAGAGGATATAATCTCTGCCCTGGATGTACCACTCCGGTAGATACGACGAAGGAAAACATGATTGCATTTATGAATGCAGCTGCAAAGTATGGATGTGGTGCAAGAAAAGGTTATATGCCAAGAGGTATTACAGAGTTATAAGCAGTCGTGTTGAATATTATTTTGTACAGTAAGATAATGTTGTAGCCGGAAACACTCAACTATCATATATGTGATAATAAGTAGAAGAGGTACGAAAAGTATGAGAGTGATAAAAAATGTGAATAGGATCTATACAGGAAAGAAAACCCAAGAGATTTCCGATTATGAGATTCAAAATCGGAGAGTAGCAAGAGAAGCTGCAGCAGAAGGTATGGTTCTTTTAGAAAATTGTGAGCATATTTTACCATTGCAGCCAGGAAGCAAGGTTGCTTTATATGGAAGTGGAGCTGTAAAGACTATAAAAGGAGGATCTGGTTCCGGAGATGTAAATGAGCGCGAGACTATATCAATATGGACAGGGATGAAAAATGCAGGATACGAGATTGTAAATGAAGACTGGCTTAGTGAATATAAGTGCTTGTATGAAATAGAAAAAAAAGCCTGGCGTGACAGGATACTGGAGATTACAGGTAACCGTGAACACGCAGCTTTCTTCCGGACATTTGCAAGCCATCCGTTCCAGATTCCGGCAGGAAGTGTGCCGGATGTGGAGACGGTAAAAAAATATGAATGTGATATTGCATTCTATATTATAAGCCGCACGGCCGGAGAATCCGCAGACCGCAAATGCGAGAAAGGTGATTACTACCTGTCTGATGAAGAACTACAGGTTTTAGACGGAGTATGCAAGTGCTATGATAATGTTGTGCTTGTACTTAACAGTGGCGGAATCATTGACCTTGGATTTAAAGATTGTTATTCATCTATAAAAGCCGTGATCCAGATGGGACAATGTGGGATGGAGAGTGGAAATGCTTTCGCAGATGTTGTGTCTGGAAAAGTAACCTTTGGCGGACATTTGACTGATACATGGGCATTTAGATATGAAGATTATCCCAATGCGACGACATTTTCTTATATGGATGGAAATGTACACAAAGAATACTATAAAGAAGGAATTTATGTAGGATATCGTTATTTTGATACATTTGATATACCTGTAAGATATTGCTTTGGACACGGGTTATCCTATACGGATTTTGAAACGAAGCTTTACGAACATTGTATATAAAGCAGGAAATTTGGATAAGTCGGGAGAAATCAGAGTTTCAGTAGAAGTAAGGAATGTCGGAGAACGATATGCGGGAAAGGAAGTT
>ENA-OPZZ01000442-OPZZ01000442.1-human-gut-metagenome-genome-assembly--contig:-NODE-442-length-32695-cov-9.105533_pt1 | contig 32695 bp, 30 predicted proteins | sample MGYA00242487_ERZ504511 | MGnify/ENA primary metagenome ERZ504511 (study PRJEB26092, sample SAMD00036241) | human gut metagenome | host: Homo sapiens | study: EMG produced TPA metagenomics assembly of... | reverse complement strand
TGGATGATGCAGGAATTGTTCATTTCGGATATGACGAAACTGCGTCGTTATGGATATAAAGGGAATCAAGGTAGGTATGGTAGGTAGTTTATGAACTGTACGATCATCTTGACCGGGAACAGCAGTTAAAAGATAATATTGCCAAAGTGCAGGCAGATGGTGCACAGCTGATCGTGGTAATCTTCCACTGGGGCAATGAAACAGAAACTGTTCCTGACAGTAACCAGACAACTCTTGGCCGCATGGCAATCGATCTGGGCGCTGATCTGGTATGTGGACATCACCCTCATGTACTTCAGGGTATTGAAACTTATAAGGGAAAGAATATTGTATACTAGTCTTGGTAATTTCTGTTTTGGCGGCAACAGTTCCCCGAGCGATATGGATACCATGATCTACCAGCAGACCCTTTACTATTGATGCTGATGGAGTAAAAAATGATAATGTAACCAATATTATTCCCTGTTCTATTTCCTCTGCTGCTTATGACGGATACAATAATTATCAGCCAACTCCTGCGGAAGGTGATGAAGCAACGCGTATCCTGGAGAAGATTAATGAACGAAGTTCGTGGATTTCTACTGCTGAGGGAACTACTTTTACTGCGGAATATAATAACCGTAATACATCTACCAGCTCATCTGAATCAGATATTTCAAGTGAAAATTCTTCAGATACAGATTCTTCGGAGGATGATATTTCGGATAATAATCTGATTGATATGAACTAAAATATGTTTAAAAAATATACCGCAAAGTGGGGCGTGCAGATTACAGGAATGATTTTTTTAACACGCTCTAATGTGCTGATAAGTTTTTTCTTGGAGCAATCTTGTTGATATACTAAAATAAGCCGGGAAGTTTACATTTGAGCTTCCCGGCTTTTAGTTTTTTGTATTCCAATTATTCTATCTGAATTAATTTCCAGATTCCTTCTTCAGACTCTACAGCTGCTATTCCATGATCATTACATGCCTTTGCCTGTATAAATTCTGGTTGAATGACCCAATGGTTCTTCTCGTCTATATAACCATATTTTTCCATTTTGTTTCGCTGCAGCGTATCCAATTTGGGTAAAGCTTCTTCCTCTTTCATATTGATAATCGATAACTTTCTTACCATCTGACGAAATATATCCCCATTTTCCATTCATTTCTACTGCCACAGGACCTACCGATAAAAATGGAGCCGCATCTTCAAAAGCATCTTCACATATCTTTTTTCCATTCCCATTGACAAGATATTTTTTGTCTCCAACATACACGAAAACAACATTATTGTACGAACACATCTCACGTCCATCTACAACAATATTATCATAAATATAATCTGTCGTAACTTCCATATTATTATTTATAAGAGCCCACATCTCTCCTTTTTTCACTGCCGCAATTCCATTCAGAAATGGTAATGCCTGATCATACTCAAACGTTGATACCTTATTAAAATCACTATCCAGATATCCCCATTTACCATCCCATTGTTTTGCCGGTATAAACCCGTTACTCAATATTCCCATATATTCATATTCATCAAATACCGGATTTTCAACAATATTATTCTCTTTATCTATGTAATACCATCTGCCATCTTTTTGTGCCGGTGCAAGTCCATTTTCTCCAAAAAATTTGATAAAATCATACTCCGCTGGAATTACTTCACGTCCCATTTCATCCAGATATCCCCATTTTTTCATTCCTTTGCATTCTCATATATCCATCATACGTCTGGGTGAGCATTTCATATCCATCTGAAATAATCCTGTAACTGCCTTTTTCTTCTGAATTGTTTATATAAGGCAAAATTTTATATCCTGCGGCAATTACGAGAAACAGCATACACACAACTGCAAAAGCACCTATCACACCCGCTGTTTTTCGATTTTTCCCTTGTTTTTTCTCAGATGTATAAGTACGGGAACCTGAATTTCTACCTGTATGATACATCTTTCCGTTTTCAATTAACTCTGTTTTTTCTGCATCCCTTTTTCCGTAATAATTCTTTGTCCCTGATTCCTGTCGTCTTTTCTTTTCCAGTAAATCCAGGCTCTCATAGAGTTCCTCTGCATTTTTTATTCGTTTTTGGGGATAAATTCACAGGCTTTGTAAAGTATTTCCATGAATTCGTCCGTGACATTCTCAAGTTCAGGTATCCGGTATCCTGCCATTCTTTTATTAAGCGCCTCTTCTCTGTCAGAATACCTGATGGGTTTAGATATTGGAGGGAAAAACGGCAGTCGATTATTATTTAAACATTTTATATAACACCAGACCCAGAGAATAAACATCAACGCTCTCCCCGTATGCATTTCCATTATATACTTCCGGTGCCATATAGCTTTCCGTTCCTTTTCTGGATAAACCCGGACATTGTCTTCTCGATAGTCCTCGAAATTCCGAAATCACCCAGCTTAAAAATTTCCAAATTCATCCACAAAAATATTCTGTGGTTTTACATCCCTGTGTACCAGTCCTCTGTTTCGTGCAAAAGCCAACGCAGCACTTATATCCCTTCCAAGCTTTAAAACTTCCGTCTCATCCAGCATATGATTCGTCTGCCACTCCTGAAAGGGTATCAAAAGTTCCATCTTTAGCAAAATGTCCCATCCAACTTCCCCCCTATGTGGAATAACTGAATGGTCCTCATATGACACAATATTGGGATGCCCTTTTAGCTCTGACATGATCTCTATCTCATTAATAATCTGATCAACATACTTTTGAAAATATTCCGTTACGGATTTCTCATCTGTAGATGCATTACGCACTTCATAAACATCTGACGCAGATCTTGGAATTCTGATTACTTTAAGTGCTGAATATACATATGTTTTGCTGTTATTTCTTTCTATTGTTTTTTGTATTTTGAACACCTGACCGCTGGCTCCTTCACCAATCTTCTCAACAATTACCCAGTCTCCAAAAACAACTGTACCTGTATGATATTCCATTTTGCACCGCCCTCCATCTCAACATCAGCTTTCGTATTTTTATTTTATCTTGTGATATTTGTGATGTCAAGTTTGGTATATACAATCAAAAAGCCGAATGACACATCTCTGCATCTTCCAGCCCTTTCTTATAATTATATAATTATTTTCACTTTATTCCGCTTCATAGTTTTAAACCAATATCTGCTTCGCAGTTTATCAGGAGATGCACCCCTTCACTGCTTATTGCTTTTCACAATTTAAGCAGGGAAATTACGTGATTCAGTTAAATAATAATCATCGCATCTCCAAAGGAGAAGAAACGATATTTCTCCTGTACTGCAACCTCATAGGCATGCATGATATTCTCCTTACCTGCCAGTGCAGATACCAGCATAACGAGTGTAGATTCCGGCAGGTGGAAGTTTGTGATCAGGGCATCGATCATTTTGAAATGATAGCCCGGATAGATAAAGATTTCTGTCCATCCGCTTCCGGCTTTGAGGATTCCATCTTCTCCTGTTGCAGATTCCAGTGTTCTGCAGCTTGTGGTTCCTACTGCTATTACACGTTTACCTGCCTTCTTTGTGTCATTGATCAGCTTTGCCTGATCCTCCTCTACTATGTAGAATTCGGAATGCATATGGTGGCTTTCCACGTCATCTACTTTGACAGGGCGGAAAGTTCCGAGACCTACATGAAGAGTCACATGAGCGATATTGACGCCTTTTTCCTTTACTTTTTCAAGAAGCTCTTTAGTAAAGTGCAATCCTGCTGTCGGTGCTGCTGCGGAGCCTTCGTTCTTTGCATAAACTGTCTGATAACGGTTCTTATCTTTCAGTTTATGTGTAATATAAGGCGGCAGAGGCATTTCGCCAAGCTGATCCAGGATTTCCTCAAAGATTCCTTCATAATGGAACTGGATCAGACGGTTTCCCTCGTCCACCACATCAATAATCTCACCTTTTAAAATACCATTTCCAAATGTGATCTTAGCACCCGGGCGTGCCTTCTTTCCGGGTTTTACCAGACACTCCCAGATATCATTCTCTCTTCGCTTCAGAAGCAGGATCTCGATCAGTGCTCCTGTCTCTTCTTTATGTCCGTATAACCGGGCAGGGATTACCTTTGTATCGTTGATGACCAGGCAGTCTCCCTCTTCCATATAATCCAGAACATCTGTGAAATGGCGATGCTCAATGCTGCCATCTTTTAAAGACAGATGCATCAGTCTGGATGAACTTCTGTCCTCCAGAGGATCCTGAGCGATCAGTTCCTGAGGAAGGTCATAATAAAAATCTGATGTTTTCATTTTATCTGCTCCTCTTCTTCCTTCCACTGTTTCCTTAACTGGCGCACATAGTTCCATTCTTTATTTGTCAGATCAGCTTTCTTAAGAAGATCCGGGCGTCTTTTTGCCGTGCGGTAAATTGACTGCTCTCTGCGCCACTTTTCTATGTTTGCGTGATGACCGGACATAAGAACCTCCGGTACTTTTTTGCCATGCCACTCTTCCGGACGGCTGTACTGCGGATACTCCAGAAGGTTTCCTGCAAAAGATTCTGTCTCACCGGACTCCTGATTGTTCAGTACACCCGGAACCATTCTTGAAATGGAATCCATCATGACCATTGCAGGAAGTTCGCCACCTGTAAGCACGTAATCTCCGATAGATACGTAATCTGTGACGATTTCCTCCAGAACACGCTCATCAATTCCCTCATAGTGTCCACAAAGGAATACCAGATCCTCTTCCTGCGCCATTTCTCTGGCCATAGCCTGGTTAAATACCTGCCCCTGAGGAGTCAGATATACAACTCTTGGCTTTTTTGCCGTACGGTTTGCAATCGCCTCATAAGCAAGGTAAACCGGTTCTGCCTGCATCAGCATTCCGGCACCGCCGCCATAGGTATAATCATCCACTTTCTGATGCTTATTGAATGCATAATCACGAATGTTCACTGCCTCCAGTGTGAGGAGACCTTTTGTGATCGCACGTCCGGTAATGCTGGTATTCATGCCATTTTCAATCATCTCCGGAAACAGGGTTAAAACATGAAAATTCATTTATATTAATCCTTTCATCAGATGAATGGTCATTACATTCTTCTCCACATCCACATCAAGGATACATTCCCTGATAGCAGGGAGCAGAATTTCTTCGCCTTTGTCATCCTCTACTACATAGACATCATTAGCGCCTGTTTCCATTACATCTTTCAGAGTTCCAAATTTGCTTCCGTCTTCGAGAACTACATCCATACCGATCAGGTCTGCAATGTAATATTCATCTTCTTCCAGCTCCTGCGCTTCTTCTCTCGGGATCCAGAGTTCTCTTTTTTTATACATCTCTATATCATTAATATTATCAATTCCCCTGAATTTCAGGATTACAAGGTTCTTGAAATACTTAACATTCTCTATTTCAAGCTTTCTTTTCTCTCTGCCTGTGTCAAGCAGAACATATTCCAGATCCAGAAATCTGTCTGCATCTGTGGTAGGATATACTTTTACTTCCCCGCGTATTCCGTGTGTCGTAGTGATCACACCAACTTTTAATAAATCTTCCATCTGCTGACTCCTATAATTTTCATATCATACGTCATTTGCATTCTGCTTTTATGCCTGCTCACAGCGAATGCTGATCCATATTCCAAATCCGCTTAAACCCAAATCAGGAGCCATGGGATGTTCCACAGCTCCTGACCCTTATTTTCATTGCAGAATATCTACAATCACTTTTTTGCTGCTTTTTGAAGAAGCTGCTTTTACCACAGTTCGGATCGCTTTCGCAATTCTTCCCTGCCGTCCGATAACCTTGCCCATGTCAGCAGGTCCGACTTTCAGTTCAACGATGATCGCGTCTTCCTTTTCTGTCTCAGTAACAACTACTTCATCCGGATTTTCAACAAGAGATTTTGCAATTACTTCCACTAATTCTTTCATTACATACCTCCCTGACCCGTCCCCTGTGGACGCTGCAGAAATACCTTACATGGTAAATCTGAATTATTTTTCGATTCCGGCATCTTTGAGGATTTTTGCTACAACGTCTGTAGGCTGAGCTCCTGCTGCAAGCCATTTTTTAGCTGCTTCTTCATCAACTGTTACAGCGCTTGGCTCAAGGTTTGGATCGTATGTTCCGATTTCTTCGATACATCTTCCATCACGTTTGCAACGGGAATCTGCAACTACGATTCTATAAAAAGGTGCTTTCTTCTGTCCCATTCTTCTTAATCTGATTTTAACTGCCATTGTTTCTTTTCCTCCATTAAATAAAATATATTGTTTTCTTATGTTATATTACTGTTCAGCTATGAAACAGTAACTTTTATGTCAAAGCGTTATCCGCTTCGCTAACTTCTCAATTACAGTCCGAACGGAAGTTTAAATCCACCGCCGCGCTTACCGGCTTTTCCGCCCATAAGACCAGGCATCTGTTTCATCATCTTCTTGCTCTGCTCAAACTGTTTCACCAGACGGTTTACTTCAGAGACATCTACTCCTGCACCTCTGGCAATACGGTTCTTTCTGGAAATGTTCAGGATTGACGGATTACTTCTCTCCTGAGGTGTCATGGAAAGGATAATTGACTTGGTTCTGTCCATGGCTTTCTCATCGATCATTCCCTCAATATCCTTCATCTTACCGCCCATACCTGGAAGCATATTCAGGATACTGCCGATACCGCCCATCTTGTTCATCTGTTCCATACTGGTAAGGTAATCGTTGAAGTCAAAGTCCATTTTCTTTAACTTCTTCTGCATGTCCTGCGCCTGTTCTTTATCGATGGAAGCTTCTGCTTTCTCGATCAGGCTCATGACATCACCCATACCAAGGATTCTGGAAGCCATACGTTCCGGATAGAACTGCTCCAGATCAGAAAGTTTCTCGCCCATACCTACATACAGAATAGGCTTACCGGTTACTGCCTTGATAGAAAGGGCTGCACCGCCTCGGGTATCACCATCCATCTTGGTAAGAATGACACCGTCGATTCCTACTTTATCAGCAAATGTGCTTGCCACATTTACCGCATCCTGTCCGGTCATCGCATCTACGATGAGGATGGTTGCATCTACCTGAATGTTCGCCTTGATATCTGCAAGTTCCTGCATCATATCTTCATCAACATGAAGACGACCGGCTGTATCGATAAGTACGACATTCTGCTGATTTGCCTTCGCATGCTCTATGGCTGCTTTCGCAATATCCACAGGCTTCTGCTTATCTCCCATGGAAAATACTTCCACGCCCTGTTTCTCGCCGTTGACCTGCAGCTGTGTGATAGCCGCCGGACGGTAAACATCGCAGGCTACTAAAAGAGGTTTCTTACCTTTGGATTTCAGCTTACCTGCAAGCTTCGCAACTGTGGTGGTCTTACCTGCACCCTGCAGACCTGCCATCATGAACACTGTGATCTCATTTCCCGGGCGAAGAGGCAAATCTGTTGTCTCACTTCCCATTAATTTCACAAGTTCATCATTAACAATCTTGATCACCATCTGACCCGGATTCAGACCGCTCATAACGTCCTGTCCGATTGCCTGCTCCTGTACAGATTTAGTAAACTGCTTCACAACCTTAAAGTTTACGTCTGCCTCTAACAGAGCCATCTTTACTTCCTTAAGGGCAAGCTTAACGTCCTCCTCTGTCAGGCGGCCCTTGCTTCGCAACTTCTTAAATACATTCTGCAGTTTATCTGTCAAGCTTTCAAATGCCATATGTTATAACTCCTCTAAAATCTCATTGGAAATATTTACAATTTCATCGGAATGATATTCCCGGGCAAGTACACGGATCTGCTTTACCTGTGCCCGTATATTCAGGAATTTCTCTACAAGATGAAGCTTCTGTTCATACTCTTCAAGGGTCTTGTTGCATCTCTTGATCATATCATGCACACCCTGTCTGCTGATGCCCAGATCCTCTGCGACTTCACTCAGCGAGTAATCCTCCAGCACCACGCTCTCATAAACCTGCTGCTGTCTCTCTGTCAGAAGTTCTCCATAAAAATCATATAAATAACCTTGCTCTACAAACTTCTCCATCTGTAATCACCTTGACTATATTAACCTATTTCCAATGTGCTGTCAAGCATTTTCTCTTGACAGCACAAATTTATTTTTTCCGATACACTTCTTAAAAATCTCGGCAAAAAAGCCCCGGCATCCATATACTGAACACCAGGGCTCCCATTTCATTTATTTACATGGCAGATGCTACTCTGAGACAATCACAGACTTGGGCGGATCACCTTTGGTCTGCATCCTGCATCTTCGAGAGCTTTAACAATCTCATTCTTATGATCTGTGCCAAAAGCCTCCAATGTGATCTTAAGTTCCACTGCCGCATTTCTGTTCGTGCTTACAAACTGGTTATGATCCAGCTTGATAACATTGCCCTGAGCCCTGGCGATCACGCTTGCCACGCGTACCAGTTCGCCCGGCTTATCCGGAATGAGCACAGATACTGTGAAGATTCTGTCTCTCTGGATCAGACCATGCTGAACAACAGAAGACATGGTAATAACATCCATGTTTCCACCGCTTAAGATAGAAACAATCTTCTTTCCCTTCACATCCAGATGACGAAGCGCTGCCACTGTCAAAAGGCCGGAATTCTCTACGATCATCTTATGGTTCTCAACCATATCAAGGAAAGCAACGATCAGTTCATCATCCTCGATAGTGATGATATCGTCCAGATTCTTCTGGATATACGGGAAGATTTTCTTTCCGGGTGTCTGTACTGCAGTACCGTCAGCAATCGTATTTACGTGCGGAAGAGTCACAACCTCACCCTTCTTCAGAGAAGCTTTCATGCAGGCAGCCCCTGCCGGTTCCACACCGATGACTTTGATATGTGGATTTAACAGCTTCGCAAGTGTGGAAACACCTGTTGCAAGTCCGCCTCCACCGATCGGAACCAGAATATAATCAACAAGCGGAAGCTCCTGAACGATTTCCATTGCAATGGTACCCTGTCCTGTGGCAACTGCCGGATCATCGAAAGGATGGATAAAGGTATATCCCTCTTTCTCAGCAAGTTCCAGTGCATGTGCACATGCCTCATCATATACATCACCATGCAGGATAACCTCTGCACCGTAACTCTTTGTTCTCTCAACCTTGATCAGCGGAGTTGTGGTAGGCATAACGATCACTGCCTTCACACCATATTTATGCGCAGCATAGGCAACACCCTGTGCATGATTTCCGGCGGATGCTGTGATCAGACCTTTATTTCTCTCTTCATCGGAAAGAGTGCTGATCTTATAATAGGCACCACGAACCTTATATGCACCTGTACGCTGCATATTCTCCGGTTTTAAATAAACCTTATTTCCTGTAAGTTCACTGAAATAGCTGCTCTTGATCAGCTTTGTTTCCTGTGTGACCTGTTTTACGATCTCTGATGCCTGTTCAAAACTCTCTAAAGTAAGCATTGTTTTTTCCTCCATTTTGTCCTAAATGTACTCCCGGAATCTTTTTGTACTTGATTTGACTCCGAAAGTACATCCTAATCTTAAGCGTCCGGGTTTTCTTTATGGTCTACATCAAACAACGCATTTACAAATGCATCTGCATCGAATTTCTGAAGATCGTCAATACTTTCTCCTACGCCAATGTACTTCACCGGAATATCCAGTTCAGACTGGATGGCAACTGCAATACCTCCCTTGGCAGTTCCGTCCAGCTTGGTAAGGATAATACCGCTGACATTTGCGACCTCCGCAAATTGTCTCGCCTGTGCAAGGGCATTCTGTCCGGTGGTACCATCCAGCACTACCAATGTCTCCAGATATGCATCCGGATACTCCCTCTCCAGGATCCTGTAAATCTTGCGGAGTTCTTCCATAAGGTTCTTTTTATTATGAAGACGTCCTGCTGTATCGCAGAGAAGTACGTCTGCATTTCTTGCTTTGGCTGCAGCCACCGCATCATAGATAACAGATGCAGGATCTGCTCCCGCCTGTCCGCCGATGATCTCCACACCTGCACGGTTCGCCCACTCAGTAAGCTGCTCTCCTGCTGCTGCGCGGAAAGTATCGGCTGCTGCAAGGATAACCTTCTTGCCCTGGTCTTTTAATTTTCCTGCAAGCTTTCCTACTGAAGTGGTTTTTCCGACACCATTGACACCGATCACCAAGACTACGGATCTGCGGTTCTCAAATTCATACTCTGTGCTGTCCACACGCATCTGATCCTTGATCTCATTGATCAGAAGCTGTTTACATTCCATCGGTTCCTTAATATGACGTTCGGAAACTTCTTTCTTTAAATTCTCAATAATAGAAGTGGTCGCATTGATCCCGATATCACCCATGATCAGAATCTCTTCCAGCTCTTCATAAAAATCTTCATCAATACTGGAAAAACCACTGAAAATATTGTCAAATCCGGCTACGATATTGTCTCTGGTCTTTGCCAGTCCACTGACTAATCGTTTAAAAAAACCTTTCTTTTCTTCTGCCATGTGAAACTCCTCCTGTTACTGGGTAAGCTGATTCTCCACCAGATCGACGGAAACCAGTGTGGATACCCCTTTTTCCTGCATGGTAATACCATAAAGCCGGTCTGCGGCGTTCATAGTTCCACGTCTATGGGTTATTATAATAAATTGTGTGTTTTTCGTCAACTTCTGTAAATATCCGGCAAATCGCCCAACATTGGAATCGTCCAGCGCTGCCTCGATCTCATCCAGCAGACAGAACGGTGACGGCTTCAGATTCTGGATCGCGAAAAGAAGTGCGATAGCTGTCAGAGCTTTTTCCCCGCCGGAAAGCTGCATCATATTCTGCAGTTTCTTTCCCGGCGGCTGGGAAATGATCTTAATTCCTGCCTCCAGGATATCTGCCTCTTCATCCAGCTCCAGAGTTCCTTTTCCGCCTCCGAACAATTCCTTAAATGCCTTGTCAAATTCCTTCTGGATCTCGCCGAATTTCTCAGAAAACTGTTTCCGCATTCCCTCATCCAGCTCCTGAATGATCTGTTCCAGAGTTTTCTCCGCTGTGACCAGATCCTCATACTGGCCGGACAGAAAGGTGTGTCTTTCCAGAAGTTCCTTATAATCCTCAATAGCATTTACATTTACAGGTCCCAACTTTCTGATATCATCTTTAATCTGAGCTGCCTGTCGCTTCATCTGCGAAAGATCAGTAAGTTCCTCTTTTCTGTAGGAAACAGCATTATTGGGAGTAATCTCATACTCGGACCACATATAGGCAATCCGCTCTTCCCTGTTCTCCTCCAACTTGTCCATCTGTCCCTGCAGACGGTAACATTCCTTATCCAGAAGTCCGATCTGACCGGACAGATAATCTCTTTTCTCAAAAAAATCTTTATGCTGAGAAGTTCTGCTCTCTTTCTCCTTCTGCAGATTTTTCAGCTGCATCTGTGCCTGTTCTTCATGAAGGACAGACTCTTCCGACTCTTTTTTCAGCTGGGTGATCATCTCCTGCTTCTTTTCCATCTCTTCACTGCTGTGAGCAAGAGACTGATAAATATCCTCTTTCTCAGTCATAAAAGCTGTGATTTCTGCTTTCAGACGGCTCAGGTTTTCCTGGTCAAATTTCTCTTTCTGTTCAAGAGCGGATGACTGAAGACGGATTTCTTCTAACTCCCGGGTGATTTTCTTCTCTTCTTCTTTCCATTCATCCAGTTCTGACTGCTTTGCCTCAATAAAACTCTCCAGTTCTTTCTCATCCTGCTTTGAATTCTCCAGTTCCCTGGCAATCCGGTCATGATCCTGCCGGATTTCCATGACCTGGCGTTTGATCTCTGCCTGATCTCTGTTGATCTGCGCATATCCGCTTCGGATCTCCTCAGCTTTCTTTTCCTGCTGTTTGATATTCATTCTGGCAGTATTCTGTTCTATATATTTCTGACGGAGTTTTTCCTGAAATCCTGCAATGGCATCACGAAGCCTGTTTCTCTGATTTTTATTTTCCTCAACAGCATTCTGCATTTCGGTCAGATTCTGCTTCAGCTGATTTACTTTTGTTTCCAGTTCCTCTATTTCACGCCGTCTTCCAAGCAGATTGCTGTTGTTTCTGAAGGCACCGCCGGTCATGGAACCTCCCGGGCTTAAGGATTCACCCTCTGTTGTGACCATTCTCAGACTGTGTCTGTATTTTTTTCCTATTGCAATGGCATGATCAATGTTATCAACTACCAGCACTCTTCCAAGAAGGAATTTCGTGATCTGCTGATACTGAGAAGCTACGGACACCAGTTCGCTGGCAATCCCCACAACGCCCGGCTCTTTCAGTGCTTCTTTCGGTGTAAACTCACCTCTGGGACTTATGCTGCTCATGGGAAGAAAGGTCGCACGTCCATAACGATTCTTTTTCAGAAACTCGATCATGGTTTTGGCAGTCTGCTCATTATCTGTAACAATATTCTGAATGCTCCCACCAAGAGCTGTCTCGATAGCGATCTCATAATCTTTGTTTACCTGGATCAGATCTGCGACAACACCTTGGATTCCCGGAACACGTTCTTTTTGTTCCATAACTCTCCGGATACTGTTTCCGTATCCATCATAGCGCTCCGCGATATTTCTGAGAGAATCCAGCCGGGATGCCTCTCTGTGATAGGCTGTCTGTTCTGCTTCCAGCTTTGTGTTCTGTTCCTTCAGCTTTTCCTGAATCTTCATCACACTCAGATTCAGATGTTCACATTCCTCATTGGCATTTTCAATCTGGGATGTAATCTCATCATACTGTTTCCGGGCTGTAGTCAGAATGGTCTGCTGTTCTTCCTCTTCACTCTTCAGTCTGAGAATACGCTGGCTGATCTCTGCCTTACGGATTTCTGCCTGTTCCATCATTGCATCAAATCTCTGGGCTTTACCCTTGACATTGGCGCGGCTGTTCAGAATTTCAATGATCTCATTTTTGCCATTCTCCACTTCGAGAGTACAGGCTTCCATATTCTCCTGCGCTGTCCTTAATTTCTCTTCTTCCTCAGAAAGTTTCTTACGGACAGCCTTTAACTGTGCATAAATATCCGTTTTTTCTTCTTCAAGTTTCTTCTTTGAATCTGTTCTTACTGAAAGTTCAGCCTCAATAGTCTGGATACGTCCCTTATAATGCTCTTCATTCTGTGCCCCTGCCAGTATCTGCTCATTTAATACATTGATCTGGCCTTCCAGCTGTTGTTTACGGATTGCCTGCTCCTGACCGGAAATGCGAAGTGCATCCATTTTGGAATTTAAATCTTCCAGTTCCTGTTCCAGACGTTCATATTCCACCTTGGTCCGGTCATAGGAACTCTGGGTATCCTTCAGCTGATTCTGCGCAATTATGTTCTTCTCTTCCAGTTCCTTGAGTTCTTTGGCTGCAGCAGCATACTCCATCAGGAACATATTCACATCCAGTTCCTTAAGAGTCTCTCTTTTGGAAAGATAAACTCTTGCTGTCTCTGACTGTTTCTCCAGTGGTTCCAGCTGTCTGGTAAGCTCCGAGAGGATATCTGTCACTCTGACCAGGTTCTGGCGTTCTTCCTCCAGTTTTTTGATCGTGGTATTCTTTCTTCTTTTAAATTTAACAATACCTGCTGCCTCATCAAAAAGCTCTCTTCTCTCTTCCGGTTTACCGCTTAGGATCCTGTCGATCTGTCCCTGTCCGATAATGGAATATCCTTCTTTACCGATACCTGTATCATAAAACATCTCATTGATATCTTTCAGTCTGCAGGCACTTCCGTTGATCTTATATTCACTCTCTCCTGAACGGTAAAGCCTTCTGGTAACTGTAACCTCGTTAAAATCAACCGGAAGCTTATGGTCTGAATTATCCAGTGTGATCGCCACCGATGCATAACCCAGGGGTTTTCTTGTTTCTGTACCGGAGAAAATAACATCCTGCATATTTCCTCCTCGCAGAGACCTGGCACTCTGTTCACCCAGCACCCATCTCACCGCATCACCGACATTGCTCTTTCCACTTCCGTTCGGACCTACAATACCGGTGATCCCGTTATGAAATTCAAAATTGATCTTCTGGGCGAAAGACTTAAATCCCTGTACCTCTATATTCTTTAAATACATAATTCTCCTGTTTATTTTCTGAGTACACGAATCGCCTGGTATGCTGCGGCCTGTTCTGCTGCTTTCTTTGTATGACCGCTTCCCTGTCCCATCACTTTTCCGTTTACTCTTGCCTCCACAGTAAAGTTTTTGTTATGATCCGGGCCTTCTTCTTTTGTCAGAATATATTCCACCGGCTGTGTTCCGTTTTCCTGCACGATTTCCTGCAGGATGGTCTTGCTATCATAAAAGAGCTGTTTATGTTCAATATCATTCAGGATAAAATTCAGCACAAACTCCTTTGCATTAGCAAAACCACCATCCAGATAGATAGCTCCCAGTAAAGCCTCTGTTGCATCAGAGACGATAGAATCCCTGTTTCTTCCGCCTGTCATATCCTCGCCCTTTCCAAGCAACAGAAACTGCGGCAGTCCGAATTCTCTTGCACAATAGGCAAGGCTTGGCTCACACACCAGGCTGGCTCTCTTCTTTGTCAGCTCTCCCTCCGGTATCTGGGTAAATCTTGCATACAGATAATCACTGCTGATCAGCTCCAGCACAGCATCTCCCAGAAACTCCAGTCTCTCATTGCTGCCCAGCTTCCCCAACTTCTTCTCATTTGCATAGGAACTGTGAGTCAGTGCCTGTGTAAGATAATGTTTATTTTTAAAATGATATCCTATGATTTCTTCTAATTCTTCTGTCTTTCTATTCATTCCTCTAACCCTCTCCATATGCGCAGGGCTGTCATCTGACAACCCTGCGACATCATTTTTTGCAACTGCTCAGTGCGCCTGTATTATACTCCTGTCAAATTTCAGACTGCCGGACAGTTACATTTTTATTTAATTGTCCGAATTGCTTCAACAGCATCACCGACTGTCTGAATCTGTTCGACAGATTCATTATCCAGCTCAATGTCATACTCCTCTTCAATCCCCATAATAATCTGAAAAATATCAAGAGAGTCTGCACCAAGATCATCTACAAATGTAGTGTCTTCTGTGATCGAATCTGCATCAATATTCAGAACCTCTGCTATGATAGCTTTTATTTTCTCCAGTTCCATCTTCAACCCTCCTTCCTGTTTCTGTTCCTGTCCTGCTCTATTCTGCTCCGGACTTCAGTACTTCCTGATCCTCCAGGATACGCTCTGCGATCTTCTCGTTGATCTTCTCCTGTTTAAACTGTACACACTGGAAAATACCATGTTTGATCTCAATGGCTTTGGCACTTCCATGCGTCTTTACCACAAGTCCTTTAAGCCCCAGAAGCGGTGCTCCGCCATATTCCGTTGCATCAAAGGATTTCAGAGTTTCTTTCAGTGCAGGCTTTACCAGAAGTGCACCGATCTTACTTCTTGTGCTGGTCATCATTCCTTCTTTGATCTTCTGGACCAGGGCAGAACCAACTCCCTCATATAATTTAAGGATCACATTTCCCACAAATGCTTCGCATACGACCACATCCGCATATCCTGCCGGGATATCTCTGGCTTCTATACTTCCGATGAAATTAATGCTTTTGCATTCTTTCAGAAGGGGGAAAGTTTCTTTTACAAGTGCATTTCCCTTCTCCTCTTCCGCCCCGTTATTTACAATGGCAACTTTTGGATTTTTAATACCGACTACGTTCTCCATATAAATAGAGCCCATCTTCGCAAACTGCACCAGATGCGATGGACGTGCATCCACATTGGCACCACAGTCGATCAGAAGGGAAACACCCTTCGTGGTAGGGATCAACGGTGCAAGAGGCGGCCTCTCCACACCTTTACTTCTGCCTACCAGTACCTGTCCGCCAACAAGAACAGCTCCTGTACTTCCTGATGAAACAAAGGCATCTGCCTCCTGTTTCTTAACCATATTCAAACCTACTACGATTGATGAATCTTTTTTCTTACGGATCGCAAAAACAGGGGGTTCTGCTGTCTCGATCACCTGGGATGCATTGACAACCTGGATCTGGTTCTTCGGATATCCGGAATATTTCGCCAGTTCCTTATCTATCACTTCCTGTTTTCCTGTAAGAATTACTTTTATGTCCTGTCTCTCTGTTACAGCTTCCACTGCAGCTCTGACAGGTTCTGCCGGGGCATTATCCCCGCCCATTGCGTCCACTACAACTCTGACCTGTTCTACCATATTTTTATATCTCCTGTTCACTTACTGTTCACTCACAGATGTCAGAATCAAAAGATATTTTCTGTTACTGACCCGGCATCCGCAAATTGCCCCGCTGCAAAGCAGCTCCTGCAATCTTCCATAATCTGTATCATACTAAAGAACCCTCTGCAAAGTCAATAGCATCTGAAAAAAATCACTTTTCACTTTTTTGTGCCTCGATTCGCTCCGCCAGATCATTCAGATAAACCCACCTGTCCATCTTCTCATCCAGATCTGCCTGTGCCTTCTCCTTCTGCTCCATGATCTCACGAAGCTTCACAGAATTGGTGGCATTGGCCTCCATATCCTTATCCAGCTTCTCCAGCAGTTCCTCCAGCGCTGCAATATCATCATCGATAGTTTCAAATTCCCTCTGCTCTTTATAGGTAAATTTCAGCTTCTGGGGACGATTCTGCTTCCAGTCTGCCTGAGCCGACTTCTTCTTTTCCGCACCAACTGCAGTGCTCTGTCCTTCAGATACTGCCCCGCCTTTTCTCGCCAGCGCCTCTGTATAATCCGTATATCCGCCCTCATACTGGGTCAGATGTCCATTCCCCTCAAAAGCAAAAATCCTGTCCACAATATTATCCAGAAAATACCTGTCATGAGACACTGCGATCACAATCCCTGCAAAAGAATCCAGATAATCCTCCAGAATGGTCAGTGTAGGAATATCCAGATCATTACTTGGCTCATCCAGAAGAAGCACATTCGGCGCCTCCATCAGAACCTTCAGCAGATACAGACGCCTCTTCTCACCACCTGACAATTTGGCAATGGGTGCATACTGCATGGCAGAATCAAAGAGAAACCTCTCCAGCATCATTGTTGCGGAAATCTTCCCGTCTCTGGTCGGAATATACTCTGCCACGTCGCGGATATAATCGATCACACGCTGATTGGTATCCATATCCGGCACTTCCTGTGCAAAATACCCTATGCGGATGGTTTCTCCAATTTCCACTTCTCCTGCATCCGGCTGTACCATCCCATCAATAATCTTGATGAGTGTTGACTTTCCGCACCCATTAGGACCAATAATCCCAAGACGCTGATTGCGCAGCACAATATAATTAAAATCATCCAGGATCTTCTTCTCACCAAAACTCTTGCTGATATGGTGAAGTTCGATCGTCTTCTTTCCCATACGTGTCTCAACAGAATCCAGCTCCACATTCGCATCCCGCACCGGAGCCTTTCCGTTCTTCAGTGCCTCCAGGCGTTCCAGACGTGCCCGCTGCTTGGTACTTCTGGCTCTGCATCCACGCTTTGCCCACTCCAGTTCCATGCGGAGTACGCTCTGTCTCTTCCTCTCACTGGCAAGCTCCATCTCCTCACGCTCTGCCTTCAGTTCCAGAAACTTCGAGTAATTAGCCTCATAAGCATAAAGGCCGCCATGGGAAATCTCCAGAATCTTATTAGTAACCCTGTCGAGGAAATATCTGTCATGAGTAACCATAATCACAACGCCCTTAAAACTTCTCAGAAAGTCCTCCAGCCAGGTCACCATCTCATTATCCAGATGGTTGGTAGGCTCGTCCAGAAGCAGCACATCACAGGGATTCACCAGAGTCCTTGCCAGTGCCACCCTTTTCTTCTGTCCCCCGGATAAATGATCGATCTTCTCCTCATGGTCTGTAATTCCCAGCTTATTTAGAACATTCCTTGCCTCGCTCTCAGTACTCCAGTCCTTCTGCCACTTTCCTTCTGCCACATAATCCAGGACAGAAGCTCCCTGCGGAAACTCCGGCATCTGCGGAAGATACGTGATTCTCAGGCCATTTTGAGTGATCACCTGTCCCTCATCCGGCTCCTCCAGACCGCCGATGATCTTCAGAATCGTAGACTTCCCGGTCCCATTAATCCCGATGATCCCAATCTTATCTCCCTGATGCACCCCGTAGGAAACATCATCCAGCACCACCTTCTCACCAAACACCTTGGAAACATGCTCTATATTCAGAATATTCATAAATTCAAACCTCTCTCGTAATTTTCGCTTCCTGTCTGTTTCTGCTCATCTGTAACACTTCCACAAAAACTATAGAATTCGCTCCTCATTATACCATCTTCCCAGCCATTCTAAAACCCCCGGCACAGAAAAAACACTCCCCTCCGAATAAATCTATCCGAAGAGGAGTATCCTCAAAATCACATATTTTTGTTCCTGAAAAAGAATTGCTTAGTTCATCTCAGTTCCATTCTCAACTGCATACTTCAGTCCCTGCACAGCAACCGCCAGCGTAGCTTCCTCTACAGTAGCGCTTCCAAGATCACCCATATCCAGTGTCAGTGTATCATCATCATTCACTGCCACGCCAAAAGTAAGTGCCATCTCAGAAACTTCATCAGTAATCGTCACAGTACCATTCTCTTCATCAAAAGTACCTTCGCCAACAAAGCTTACATAGTTATCATCCTGATCGATCACAAGTACTGAGCAGAAAGTTCCATCCTCATTAGCTGCATAAATAAAAGTCTCACCCGCTTCTGTTTCGCCGGAATAACACTCTGTCAGGATATCACCCATATCCTGATAAGTCTGATTGTAATCCGACTCATCACCGTCTGCCTCATAAGGCTCCAGGGTTGCAGTCAAGTCCAGACTGTCCGGATCATAAAGTTCCAGAAGATTCTCTTCCTCATTTGCCTGCACCAGATAAGTTACCATATTTTCATCATCATACGTGCCGTCGTCATTTGCGAACTGCATTACCAGAGCTGTATATTCTCCGTCTGAACTCAGGGCATATACACCAAGAACATCCTGCTCTTCATCCTTCCACTGACCAAAAAACGAATTATCTTTGTAGAATCCGTAGATATCTCCTGCGCTGTCCTTCCAGAGTCCTAACATTGCCTCTGATACATCCGCGACATCTCCGTCATCTGCTGCTTCTTCTGTAGTCTCCTCTGCTGCCCATACCGGAACAACCATAGAGCTTACCATTGCAGCAGCACAAAGACCTGCCATTATTTTTTTCCAGTTTTTCATATTTTTTTACCATCCTTTCTTAAAATGTGTGTACATATTTCTAAACTGAATTTCTATGTTCTTACTATAAAAAATTTCAGTCTTATTTTCAAGATACATGGGATTAAATGACATTTTTCATGAAATATGGAAAAATGAATAAATACTTATGGTATTACTTGTTTTCAGTAAGGAATCCGTACTTGAATAACTCATGAAAATACGCTAAAATACAAATTATGTTTAAGTTAATTTAGGAGGTACTCCTTTTGAATATTGCAATCCTTGACGATTCAAAGGAAGATCTGCGTCAGGTAAAATCTGTCATTTCTTCTTATTATGAATCCCAGAATACATCCGCAGACATCCATTTGTATTCCAGCGCAGAAGCTTTTTTTACTAAATACATACCCGGATTTTACGACCTGATCATTATGGATATTTATATGGGCAGTATGACCGGTATGGATGCAGCCAGAAAGCTCCGCGAAGCCAGGGATACAGCTGCTCTGATTTTTATTTCAAGCAGTGATTCCTTTGCTGTGGAAAGCTATGATGTACAGGCATCCTACTATCTGCTGAAGCCCTTTGACCCGGAGAAGCTTTGCCGGATCCTCTCAACAATCCAGTTCAGGCAGTCGCAGAATTCCAGATATATAGAGCTGATCTCCGACCGTACCCCTGTAAAGATCCCTGTCAGGAGCATCCTGTACGTGGATACCTACCGCAATGCAGTTCAGGTACATACCACAGATGCAGGCATTATACGCTCCTACATAACCTTCCAGAAATTCGAAGAGCTTCTGGAGGGAATGAAATGTTTTCTCTCCTGTTACAGAGGCTGTATCGTAAATATGGATCACATCGAGAAATCCACAGATGAAGGCTTTGTTATGGACAATCAGGAGCTTGTTACTGTACGCAAGCGTGGCTCCAACGCAATAAAAAAAGCATATCTGGAATACTTATTCTCTTCAGACTCTGATAAATAAGTATTTCCGATATGCCTCTTCCCCTCCGGGCAGTAACTATTTATTTACTGTACTGTTTTCACCGGCAGAAAGATATTTACTTTAAAAATACCCTCTTCTGTATTAAAAACTACATATCCGCCCATTCGTTGTACCACTTCTGCCACAGACGCTGTTCCGATTCCAAAGCCTTCATGCTTTGTTGAATAAAAAACTTTTTCCCTTCGCTGGATTCCATTGGAATATGGATTTGAAATCTCTATCAGAAGCTTCCTGTTCTTAACCTTTGTAAGCATCTTTATATAAGGCTTATTTTCCGGCAGCAGATCTTTTACTGCATCTACGGCATTTTCCAGAAGATTTCCATATATTTTGCACAGATCTGTATCTGAAATGCCAATATTCTGTGGCAGCATCATATCACATTCAAAAGGAATCCCTTTCTTCCTCAGTTCTCCTGCATAAAAATGGATCACTGCATCTACGGCCATGTTTCTGCAATAACAGATTAGCTTTTCCTCTTCTGTTATAACGGATGCATACTCCTGCAGGTATTCCATCATCTCCTGATATTTTCCCTGCTGGGTGTAAGACATGATGGTGCGCAGATGGTGTCTCATATCATGGCGCATCCTGCTGATCTCATCCATCTTTTCTGTAAGTTCCTCATAATTCTGTTTCTGTATCTGCAGTTTCTGTTCCATCTGACGGCTGTATTCTCCATAGGTAAGCTGAAATCTGTAAGCATTGGCAAGCTCCATCCACAGAGTCAGTCCCACACTGGCTACAAGCACTGCTGCACCAATTTCCGTAAACCACCCGCCAATGATCGGCTCATATAATCTCCATATCCGGTCTGCTGCCAGAGACGCTGCATAAACAACAATTCCCACTAAAAGTACATTACTGTACTTCTGTTTTATCTCCTTTACACTTCTGAAAAGCAGATAACCGGCTGCTGCCCACTTCAAAATCTCTGTAAGCTTAGAGATCAGATCCAGCCCTGTTGCAGACTGGGCTCTGCTACACAGCATTTCTGCCACAAAAACCATCACTCCGGCTGCGGTGGCCACACCTGCAAGAATTTCCGGAATCCTTTCCTCACCTCCCAGGATCTTCTGTTGTACCAGCATAACACCGGCAAACATCAGATAATAGAACAATGCCTCCATTCCATAACAAGGCTGTACTTTTACTGCAACAAAGGAATGCAGGATCGGATAAGAACCATATCCCAGCACACAGATACAAAGCAGGGCAAAAAGTCCAAACTCCACTTTTTTAGTTCGCATATACATATACACTGAAAAAATCAGGACAAAAAATGTAAAAGCCATAAATACCACAGCAATCATAAGTGACAACCCGCGGATAATATTCACTTTAAAAGGAGAAGCCAAAACCGGCACATACTGAATTCCCGATGACACCGAATGTTTGTCTGTCACTGCGATCACAATCTCTGCAGTTCCTTTTCCCTCAAAGGTAAATACCCTGTTCTGAATCTGCTCCTGATAATTGTCCGGATCCGGATTTCCCATCTGCCCCATCAATTCCCCATTAATATACAGCTTGTAAGCCGAAAAAATCTCTGTCAGGCCAATAGCATATTGTTTTTCTTTTTCAGGAAGCACCAGGGTCATCCGATAGGTACCACTTCCAAAAGGAGATTTATTTTTGTCGCCCAGGTCCATTCCACCGTACTCGCCAATGGAAACATAACGGCTGTAGTAGTCCTCCTTCTGTTCCTTTATTTCCTGCGGTGTCAGCAATACATCCGGATAATATTCCCATTCCCTGGCAAGATAATGCACAGAATCATCATCAGGCACATAGAGGATTCCCTGAATGGCCTGGTCCCCCTGGCCGTATATTTGTTATCAAAGCGGTAAAACAGAAAGAATATGCCCATAGTCAATGCAAATACAGCTACTATAAGTAGTAATGAATATTTCCAGTTCTTCTTCATTGCTGACACCTCCTTCTGTTTTCAGGTGCTTTGTTTGCCTTTCCACTGTCGCTTATCTGCGTTTTTTACGAATTGCAAAAATAATGGCAGCCACCACGATACATACTGCCGATAATGTAAGTATTATCATCAGAAACTGTTTGGCGGAATTCTCTGTTTTCGCTCTGTTTTCGCTCTGTCTTTTGCTCCGTTTCTCCTGGCATTGGCTCTTCTGTAAAACCTATATCTTCTCCGTCTGAAATAGCTTTCACACTGTCCTCAACCGTCTGGTCCCCGATATTTTCGACTTTCCATCTGTCAAAAAATAATCCCCTGTCTGGTTGATCTCCACACGGAGAACATTTTGCTTTTCCTGATAGCTCACTGCATATTGATTTCCCTGCACATCCTCCGCTTTTACTGTTTCAGGTGACTGGATTCCACCAAACACAGATGTCTGAAATTCCACCACTGTTCCCGGAACTTCTGTTACCTCCTCACCTCTGACAAAAATCCGCAGAGAAAATGCAGTTTCTGACGTTTTCTCGATTCCTATCTGGATTTCATCCTCTGCATTGATCTTCCATCCGTTCACTGTATCCGGAGAAAATGTTACAGAGATTCCCTGTTTCTCAAACCTTGCACTTCCATTCTGTTGGATCATAAGAAGCATTCTCTTTCCACTGACTGCAGTAATGGTGTCGGTGCTTAACTCTGTCACAAAATTCTCTGTATCCGATATTTCAGCAGATTTTGCATCAGAAGCTTTGTTACTGCTGCTATTCTGTCCGTCTGTATTATTGTCTATTCCGTAAGAGTTGTCATAATGATATCCGGCACTTCCCGTATTCAGATTCTCTTCCTTTTCTCCCTGTACTACTTCTGACGAAGCAGGTGCTTTCTGCACAATGTCAGGAAGATCTTTTTCTTCTCTGTCCGAAAAATTTCGCTCATGCCAGTATTCATTGACAATAAAGGCATCATTATAGGAAAAAGAATAAATTCCTGTGCTCCCTTTCTCATAGACAGCACAGATCTGGTAGTTCTGTCCTTTCTTTAATATCTCTCTGTAATAAATCTGAATTCCATCAGAAGTCACTTCCACCAGGTCATCATCTATTTTCCGGTAATTCCCCTCATTCTCAGAGAGGTAAACCTGTATGTTCCGGCGTTCCTCTGTGGAAAATCCATCCAGTAGCATAGGAAATTCCAGCAGATCCACAGTTGGCATACTGTAGGTATTAATCTGTGGTTCTCCTTTTTTCTGTACAGAAAGATATGCATATGCCTCTGGCAGCGCCAGGCTGTCAGCTACTTCATATCCTTCTGGGATTACAAATGATCCGGTTACCTTGTACACACCTTGTTTTTCCCTGTTTACCTGGCTCAGATCCCAGGAGGATTCCAGAATCAGCTCCGGATTCTCCGCTGTATTTTCAAATGTTTCTGCAGTGCTGACCCGCAATCTGACATTCTCTTTCAGTTCCTTCTCAATCTGCTTCAGATTTCCCCCTGTTTTCACTGCATATGCCGCACATCTGCTGAGATATTTCTCATCTCCGGTATCATAAGAACAGATGATCTTTCCAGGCTTCTGTGTGTTTCCAAGCAAACTGTGCTGATAACCGTAAATTTTAAGACTGCCGTCTTTTTGGTATTGAAACCGCAGAGTATTGGTCTGCTTCTTTCCATTATCATAGGTTACCAACAGGGAATAGGTATTACCCACAACCATACTCTGGTTAGATACATACAGCCCCTCCTCTTCACAGAGAGCAAAGCCCTCCTCAGTAAGGTTGATCCACTGTCCGCTTTCTTTCTTCAGATAAGCTTCCATGGAATCGGGATTTTCCTGTTTCAACCAGGGAAATATATAGATTCCTGCCGCAGTCAGCCTGTAATATGTATTAATATCCGGTTTGTCTGGGTACTGCACAGAAACAGTTGTCTGCACCTGCAGACTTTCACTCTCATCAAAAGCATACTCAGGCGGAAGCTTCAGTACACCTTTCATTGTGTAAACGCCTGCCAGTTTCATATTCACAGAAGAAACATCCCAGAAAACCGGAATATGCAGTGTATCTGCATCTGTATAAACTGTATAGAAAACCTGGGACAGTTTCTCAGCGATCAGTTCGCTGCTTTTATTTATTTCTACAGCTACTGCAGGAATATCATGAGGTACGATCACATCATTTACCTGGATCACCGCGCCCCATACTGTGGTATTTTTTTTCATTCCCCATATGCCAGTCAGACACAGGGCTATCATAAAAATCAGAACTGTTATTTTCTGTTTTCTCATGCTTTTTCCATACTTTCATTTTACGTTACTGCTCGATCTGTTATCTTTATTCTCAATTTCCTTTGTTCTTAGCTTACCTTATCTGGTGGATTTCGGCAACAGACATAGGATAAACTGCATTATTTCATGAAAAATGGTTAATTCTCCTTTTTCTTTCCCGGAAATTTCATAAAATAGTATACAATAAATAATACTGCCGTAATGCTCCAGGAAACCGGATAGCTAAGCATGATCGTATTAATTCCGGGATACATCTGTCCTGCTGTAAAGAGCCACAGAATCCTCAGGGAACACACTCCGCCACAGGTCAGGATCATAGGCACCAGAACTTTTCCGGTACCTCGCAGAGCACCGGACAAAATTCCTATGATCACATAAATGAAATAGGACGGCAGTAAAAAACGACTCATATGAACACCATGAACGATCACTGCGCTATCTGTGGTAAACAGACGATAAATCCAGGGAGCAAATGAATACATCAAAATGATCATCACCGCAGAACTGACCATACTCATGACCATGCAGACACTCACACTCTTTCGCATACGGTGATATTTGCCGGCTCCGAAATTCTGTCCCACAAAGGTAGTAATGGAAATTGCAAACGCATTGATCACCATCCAGAAAATAGCATCGATTTTCCCAAGAGTTCCCCATGCCGCCACTGTGTCAGTTCCCAGATTATTTACAAATACCTGTATCACAATATTGGAAATATTATACATTACAGATTCCAGACCTGCCGGAATACCGATTCTCAGAACTGAAAACAGCATTCTTCTGTCAAAACGGATCTGATTGATCTTCAGCACATATATCTCTCTGGTTTTCAGAAGCATTACTGTTACGATCAGCGCACTGATCACCTGAGAAGTAACTGTAGCAACAGCTACTCCTGTCACACCCATGCCAAACGCAACCACAAACAGCAGATCAAGAATAATGTTCAGCACACAGGTAATGATCAGAACATACAGTGGTCTTTTGGAGTCTCCTACTGCACGCAGGATGGCTGCTCCCATATTATAAACCAGGTTAAAAACCATTCCGCCAAAATAAATATGAAGATACACTGCAGAGTCCTCTACTACATCTGCAGGTGTCTTCATAAGCAGCAATGCAGGTCTGGTCAGAAAAATCCCCACTACAGTAAGAACAATTCCCGCTGCAATGGAGAATGCAAATGCTGTATGCAGTGCCTTACTCAGATTCTTCTTATCTTTTGCCCCATAAAACTGCGAGATCACAACTGCTGCCCCTGAGGAAAGCCCTACAAAAAAGCCAACGATCAGATTGGCGATCTGACTGGCAGAACCTCCAACTGCAGCAAGTGCCTGTTTTCCTACGAAACGGCCTACAACAATAGTATCCGCCGTATTATAAATCTGCTGAAAAAATGTTCCAAATACAATAGGAAAGAAAAATAACAGCAGCTGTTTCCAGATCACACCTTCTGTGATCTGATTTACCTTCTCCTTCTCATTCATTACTTTTTCCTCATCCATTATAATGTTCAGATGTATCCACTGTCTTTATCTTTATATGGATCATCTGCAGTTACTGTTCACGCTGCCCGGCAAACCGTTTCGCGCTACACAGAATTTTATAGCAATTCCGGAACATTACGGAGTAATTTCCTATAACTAACATAAAATAATACACAAAAAAGCAGGCATCCCAAACGGGAGAACCTGCCATACTTTGCAATCATTAAAAATTAGTCTTCAACTTTAATGATTTCCTTTTTGTTGTAGCTTCCGCAAGCTTTGCATACTCTGTGCGGCATCATCAGTTCGCCACATTTGCTGCATTTTACAAGGTTCGGAGCGCTCATTTTCCAGTTTGCTCTTCTCTTATCACGTCTTGCTTTAGAAGATTTATTCTTTGGACAGATGGACATATGTTACACCTCCTTAAATTTACTAAATATATCACTGATAGCTGCCATACGGGGATCCTTTGGTCCCTCGACGCATCCACAAGGACCGTCATTGAGGTTTTTCCCGCACTGGCTACAGATTCCTTTGCAGTCTTCTCTACATAAAACCTTCAAAGGCCAGCTCATCAGTACCTCAAGATAGACCAGCTGGTCCACATCCAGGTCCATACCTGTGAGATAAGAACTCTCGTCCAGATCATTCACACGGTCTTCATCCGTAAGCTTCATATCAAGTTTTCGCTCAATCTCTAAAGGAATCTCTGTGGAAACCTCTTCCAGACATCTGTCACAGGGAATACCTACGGTAATCTTACCTGTTCCTCTGATCTCAAGATTCCTGTCACCTGTATTCGTAATCGTAAGCTCTATAGGCTCTTTTGCAAGTACCGGAAAGCTTCCTGACTGAAAGGTGATCGTATCCATTCCAAACTCTGCAGTCTTCTGAATACGCATTCCTTCACTGGATGAAATATCTGATAAATGTATCTGCATACTTTTCTCCTATCCACACTTGTTTTATTATACATACCGCCTCTGCTTTTGTCAACGATAAATTAGAAAAATTTCACATTTTGTCAAGTAATATTCCTTTACGAAGTATTTTATCATCCGGCGGCATTATTATCAGGTAATTTTCACATGCCTTACGGGCACAAAGAAGGGTGCTCCTGACAGATGCACCCTTCCCTTCTATATAAATATAACTTTTATCCAGCTATATTTCTCTCGTTTGGACATCATACAGACACTTTATTGTCTGCGAAAATTAAACCAGAGCTACTGTCTCTCTGCAGATTGCAAGTTCTTCGTTTGTAGGAATTACAGCAACTTTAACTTTGGAATCCGGTGTAGAGATAACGATTTCTTCTCCGCGAACTCCGTTAGCTTCTTTGTCAAGTGTAACTCCAAGGTATCCAAGATAGCTTACAACCTTCTCACGTACAGGAATAGCATTCTCGCCGATACCTGCTGTAAATACGATGGCATCTACACCGTTCATAGCTGCAACATATCCGCCAACGAATTTAGCGATACCATAGCAGAGAACATCGATTGCGTTAGCTGCATCTTCGTTTCCGCTCTGAGCTGCATCGTTCAGGTCACGGAAGTCACTGGATAATCCGCCGGATAATCCAAGAAGACCGGATTTCTTATTGAGAACATTCATCATACCTGCGATGTCAAGGTTCTCTTTCTTAGCAATGAATTCCATGATAGCAGGATCAATGTTACCGGAACGTGTTCCCATAACAACACCTTCAAGTGGAGTAAGACCCATTGTTGTATCAACACACTCACCGTTTACAACAGCACTGATGGAAGAACCGTTTCCAAGGTGGCAGACGATAACTTTGGAGTTATCTTTGTCAAGGCCAAGGAATTCAACAGCACGTTTGGAAACAAAGCTGTGGGATGTTCCGTGGAAACCATATCTTCTTACTTTGTAGTTCTTGTAATATTCGATCGGAAGACCATAGAGATATGCTTTTGCAGGCATTGTCTGATGGAAAGCTGTATCGAATACTGCTACCTGAGGTACACCCGGCATAAGCTCGGAGCATACACGGATACCGATCAGGTTTGCAGGGTTATGAAGTGGTGCAAGGTCATTGCATTCTTCTACTGCTGCGATTACTTCATCTGTGATCACTACAGATTTGGCAAATTTCTCACCACCATGTACAACACGATGTCCAACAGCATTTACTTCTTTCAGGCTTCCGATTGCGCCTGTTTTATCATTTGTGAGGGCATCCAGTACCATCTGGATTGCTTCTTTATGTGTAGGCATTGCAGCTTCTGTGATCTCTTTGTCACAGCCTGTTTTCTGATATACTAATCTTCCATCGATACCGATTCTCTCGCAGAGACCTTTTGCAAGAACTGCTTCTGAATCAGAGTTGATCAGCTGATATTTAAGGGATGAACTTCCACAGTTGATTACTAATACGTTCATTTTCATATTCTGCCGGCAACAAATTTCGAATACTGTCCATAATCCTGACACAAGTCTTCGAATATTTCTGTCAGCTTTTCCTTTCATATTATAATATTATTCTCATCATTTCCAGGGAAATATGAGTAATGATATCAAAGGCATCAGAATCAGAAATATCTCCTCCGATGCCTTTAACATTATGTAGTCAATGAAATAATTCTCAGTCCGTTTTACGGTCTGACTGAAATCTTATTTATTGTCGTCAGCCTGGCACTGTACTGCTGTGATAGCTACCACACCAACGATATCGTCTGCAGAGCATCCACGGGACAGGTCATTTACAGGTTTAGCGATACCCTGGGTTACAGGTCCGTAAGCTTCTGCTTTTGCAAGACGCTGTACAAGTTTGTATCCGATGTTACCTGCATCAAGGTCTGGGAATACAAGTACGTTAGCTTTACCTGCAACTTCGCTTCCAGGAGCTTTAGAAGCGCCTACGCTTGGAACGATAGCTGCATCAAGCTGGAATTCTCCGTCAAGTGCAAGTTCCGGATTCTGCTCTTTTGCGATCTTTGTAGCTTCTACTACTTTATCTACGTCAGCATGTTTTGCACTGCCTTTAGTGGAGTGTGAAAGCATTGCAACGATTGGTTTCTCCTGAACAAGAAGTTCAAAGGATTCTGCAGAAGATGCTGCGATTGCTGCAAGCTCTTCTGAAGTCGGGTTCTGGTTCAGACCGGAATCAGCAAATACAAATGCGCCGTTTGCGCCATATTCGCAGTTCGGAACTACCATTAAGAAGAATGCGGATACAAGTTTTGTACCTGGTTTTGTTTTCAGGATCTGAAGACATGGTCTTAATGTATCAGCTGTAGAGTGACATGCACCGGATACCATACCGTCTGCATCGCCCATTTTTACCATCATTACACCATAGTACAGATACTGGTTAAGAAGAATCTCTTTAGCCTGATCCGGTGTCATGCCTTTTTTCTGTCTTAATTCTACTAACTTGTCAATGTATCCCTGTGTTTTCTCTGATGTAGCAGGATCTACGATCTGTGCGCCGGAAATGTCATATCCGTCTTCAGCTGCACTCTTTTTAACAGCTTCTTCGTTACCAACAAGGATAACCTTTGCAATTCCTTCTTTTAAAATTTTCTCTGTAGCTGCCAGAGTTCTCTTATCTTCTGTCTCCGGAAGTACGATTGTTTTTACGTTTGCTTTTGCTCTCTCTTTGAGTGTGTCAATAAATCCCATGATTAAAATGGCTCCTTTCATATAGCAGTTCTGATATCACAATATCTGTATACCAGATGTCATTACCATTCACCGAATATATACAGTGAACAGTAATCTGTTTTCTGCGCTGTCTTCATTATACCTCCTGAAGCCTTGTATTTCAAGCATCTGAATGGTAGAATATGACATAAAAAAGTATTTTTTAAGATGCAATATGGTAAAAAAGAGAGAACTCTACAGAATTTCAGAAAGGAGCATCTGTGTAAATTTATGAAAACAGCAGGAATTATTGCAGAATATAATCCTTTTCACAAAGGACATGAATATCAGATCCGGTATACAAAAGAAAAGCTAAAAGCAGACTATGTTATCGTTGCCATGAGCGGAGATTATGTGCAGCGTGGCACCCCTGCTCTCATCTCCAAACATACACGTGCAGAAATGGCTCTGCGGTGCGGCGCTGACCTTGTACTTGAAATGCCGGTATCCATCTCTACAGCAAGTGCAGAAGCCTTTGCAATGGGGGGCGTTTCCCTGTTAGACAGCCTTGGTATTGTTGATATACTCTGCTTTGGAAGTGAGTCAGGGGAGATCAGTGCACTGAAAGAACTGGCTGAGATCCTTGTAGAAGAACCTGAAGAATATAAAAAGCTACTGAAAAGCTTTTTAAGCGAAGGGCTGACTTTTCCGGCTGCCAGAAGTCAGGCACTAACAGAATATTTTAAGAATCCGCGCAACTTCAGTGGTGACGATTTTGACGGGGTACTTACTCCTCTGCTAAATGAAGTCACACAGATCCTGAATACACCAAATAATATCCTGGGGATCGAATACTGCAAGGCACTTCTCCGCCTGAACAGCCAGATCCGCCCTGTTACCATCCGCAGGGAAGGAATGGGTTATCATGAAACCACTGTCCCTGAAGGAGATTCAGCAAGCTCCTCCCCTGATTTACAGTCATCTACTGATTTCTTTGCATCTGCAACTGCTATACGCAGTCTTATTCAGAATCCGGGAGGTGGCTATTCAGAGGCAATCTCAGACATAAATAATCCAGTCAGGAATCCGGATACCAAAACTGCCAATATATTATCATCCCAGATTCCACCAGATGCTTTTTACGTTTTCAAAAAGGCGCTGGACTCCGGTGAATTTCTCACAGAAAATTCTCTGGACTCTATTCTTTCTTACTGCCTTATGAAAGAAAATGTAGAAAGCCTTTCTTCCTATATGGATGTTTCCGAGGATCTCGCCCGACGGATCATAAATCAGCAAAATCTTCTGTTGTCCTTTTCCCAGTCTGTATCTGTTTTAAAAACCAGAGAGCTGACTCAGACAAGAATACAGCGAGCATTGCTTCATATTATATTAAATATCCATACTGCGCCCACACAGACTCCCTTTGCCCGGGTTCTTGGCTTCCGCAGGGAAAGCAGTGAACTGCTAAGCCAGATCAAGCAGCACAGCCGAATTCCTCTTATCACCAAGCTTGCGGACGCCCAAAATCTTTTGGACAGTGAAGGAAATCAGATTTTATCTGAAACTGTTTTTTCTTCCAATTTATACGAAAAACTCCTTTGTCTGAAAACCGGCAGAAAATTCTGCCACGAGTCCAAGAAACAGCTTATTATCCTATAATTCTTGTTGTTTGGATGCACTTATGTTAAAATATAAACAGTGAGGATAAGGATATAAAATAAGGAAGGAGGAAAAGAAAAATGAAAGCTAATTCAGGTTTGAAAAAGAACAGAACAAAGATCCAGATGGTACTTACCGCCCTGGTAATCTTATCCGTTGTACGTCAGTTTTTCCTAGGAAATTACCACAATATGTTTCTGGGAATCTTGACATTGATCCTTTTTATGGTTCCCCAGTTTCTGGACAGGAAACTGAACGTCACAATACCACCGGGACTGGAAACAGTGATTCTGATCTTTATCTTTTCAGCAGAAATTCTTGGCGAAATCAATGCCTTTTATGTAAAAATCCCTATCTGGGATACCATTTTACATACTACTAACGGTTTTCTGATGGCTGCCATCGGATTTGCACTGATTGATCTTTTTAACCGCAGCGACAGGTTTTCCATTAAAATGTCACCGTATTTTGTAGCTTTTTTTGCATTCTGTTTTTCAATGACTGTTGGTGTTATGTGGGAATTCTTTGAATTCAGCATGGACTGGTTTTTTGGAATGGATATGCAGAAGGACTGGATCGTACCGGCCATCAACTCTGTGAAGCTGAATCCTACCGGTGCAAATGTTCCGATCCATGTAGATGTTCAGTCCCTGGCCGTTAACGGCGAGACCTGGAATCTGGGAGGCTATCTTGATATTGGTATTGTTGATACCATGAAAGATTTGATCGTAAACTTTATCGGCGCAGTCGTATTTTCTATCATCGGTATTCTGTATCTGCGAAACCGCGGAAAAGGAAAGCTGGCAGCTTCTCTGATCCCGCAGGTACGCAGCAAGCAGGAAGAAGAACTTTCTTCCAAAAATCAGTAAGATCCACAGCTACCGAAACTGGCGCACTTTTCTGGAAATATTCTCCAGCTCTTCTCTGGAAAGCTCAGGAAGTCTTTCCAGCTGATCCATAAACATGGCAAGTGTCTCTTTTCGCTGCAATTCCACCATCTGGGTGTAGAAATTAACCACTACCCCGGTGGCAATGGCAACTACAAAAAGCGAATAGATCGTCAGAAGAACGGAACACATTTTTCCAATAAAAGTAACCGCAACCACATCGCCAAATCCGGCAGTGGAGATCACCGCATAGCAATACCACAGTGCATCTCCGTATCGGTTAATGTCCGGTTCAACCAGCTGGATCACTGCTGCGATAGCAAAAATAAACACAATAAAACCAATGATAATTTTATCTGCACGAGTCCGTTTTAACACACTGCCTAATACTTTAATTCTTTTCATGCACTTGTCCTCCAATGAAATAATATACTGCCTGAAATTAATTGAAGTATAGTATAAAACGGTTTCACTTGCAATATGAAAGGAGCTTAACAGTATGAAAGATAATAAAGCAGTGAATTACTCGGCAACTGAGTTACCAGAGCATCTGAATTAAGGCGGGATACCGCCTTTTTTCAGGGTGCATCCATGACACCACTACTGTTTGCTCTTTAGAGCTATACAGCTACTTTTATTATTTCCGGTGTTTTCAGTCCGGTTACGGACAGTTCTCTTTTTACTCCGGATACGGAGTGATATTTTCTCAGGATATTATATGC
>ENA-OPZZ01000440-OPZZ01000440.1-human-gut-metagenome-genome-assembly--contig:-NODE-440-length-32788-cov-19.954839_pt1 | contig 32788 bp, 52 predicted proteins | sample MGYA00242487_ERZ504511 | MGnify/ENA primary metagenome ERZ504511 (study PRJEB26092, sample SAMD00036241) | human gut metagenome | host: Homo sapiens | study: EMG produced TPA metagenomics assembly of... | reverse complement strand
ATGCAACCGTTGGTTTCGCTGCCATCTGTGTAGCTTGCTGGCTTAAAGTTTTCATTGCCGTTTTGGATTCTCAGCTGCCGCCGCAAGCCTCCGAATCCCTTTTACCAAGCTTGTTCGTGCTTTTAATACCTACTGCACTCAGCTGAGCATAAGTACTTCGCCATATCAGATGCGCTGTAAATAGTATCTTCTGCAAACTCTTTGCAATTCCTTTTTTACAGATGCAATCTCGTCAGCGCCTTTGCCAACCATCGACATGTTTCCGTTAAATGTTTTCCATGCAGCACTGGAAGAATTTAATTCTGACACCATACCGCCAATACTGGATGTGACAGCACCAAATGCCTTTTGTCCAATTCCGGCCATAATTCCAAATCCGATTCCACTTGTGAGCGTGTTTTTTAAATTGCTTACGGTACCCATTGCAGATTTGAAAGCAGACGTAAATCCTCTATCCTGCGCAGATAATATTGCCTTTACGGAAAAACTTTCTGCCATGCCATCACTCTCCTTTCATCATTCTGCCGATTATGTCCAATCTTTCATTTTTTTGCTTTCGGTTCCTCACACGATCTACTTCTTTTTCGTAATCAAAAAACTTTCTGAATCTCTGATAAACTGGTTTAGTCTTATTCTTTCCGACCTTTTTCTCTGCTTTCACAGCAAAATTCAGGAATGCTTGCAGATGATTTCGATAGTCCTTATCTACTTCTCTTAGCTGCACAGCCTCCATGAGCAAGGTGTATTCTGGAATTGTCAACCTATCCACTTCTTCAAAGCTCTTAAAGCCAAGATACCGGAAACAATTCAACGCCACCTCTCTGTAGGATTCTTCAAAATCTACATCATCAGCTCTCTCTTCTTCGCTTCTTCCTCTTCCATTCTCTGTTTCTCTTTCTCCACAGCGTCCGCAATCTCTTTCGTAGCTTTTTTTGTAGCATTGGCATTCTTTAAGAAACCCATTACTGTTTCTGTAAGCTCATCAATATCTGTGTCCTCATCGTCGATATACTCATCCAAAAGGCCTCTTGTCACTCTCGGATTCTGCCCTTTATTCGCAACATCAAGAATGTTTACCAATGCATCCGGATCACCATTTATTAAGTTCATAAGCGCATACCGGAATCCTACGTCTTTTTTTACTCCCGGCAATCCATCCACAGGCATATTTGTCTGCTTGTTGATTTCTCTCAAAAATCCCATTCCGAATTTAAACTGGTACACCTGTCCGTTAATTGTTAATTCCATCATATTTTTTACCTCCATTAAAAGAGAGCGGTTTTACCGCCCCCCCCTATGTACATAATCATCCGTTTTTCGCCTTACAAATTCTCCCTCTACTAATCAAGGCAGTATCACCAGAGGGGTTTACGATTCCTGTGTCGTATCCTTAAACGCATAAGCTGCTATTTCCTGCTGCTGTGCAGTCACAGTAACATCCCCTCGTTTTCCGGAGCCGTTAACACCAAAAGTAAGAGACACCTCTACATTTTCATCTGCCGAGGATGTGATCTCAAATTCCGTGAGATATCCCTGGAAATACATACCCTTAAACTTATTCGGACCAGCTTCTGCCGGATCCTCAAGGTTTGCTTCCCAGATTTCAAGCAACTCATCCGAATCCATTGCGTCCTCTAACTCAGAGATTAACTTATCTTTCTTCGCAAGGATAGCAGTAGCTGTGATTTCTGTTTCCGCAGCCCCGGGTGTGCGAATTGTTCCGTCCTTCGTTGCCGTAGAATCCGCATCCTTGCTTTTTGTTCTTCCATTTTCTGTCGTGAATGCAAGATTTTTCGCAGCCTCTTCTTTGGCTTTTCCTGCAAGTCGATACAAATAGACGATTTTCTTGCCAGATACCGCCTCTGCAAATAACTGTAGTCCTGTCTTAAACATGCTTTTTCTCCTCTCTAACTAAAACTAAATTCTATTTCCAGCAACCCGTGTAAAAGAGGGTGCTTTGTTGTTGTATCCGGAAGAATCCTCTGATTTACATTCCGGACATCCCATGCAAAATTTTCGGTATGATCCAGTTTTCTGCATGTGGTTTTGATCGCCAACAGCATTTTTGATACCGTCCCGCGCCGTTTTGGATTGTCGTGCCAAATATGGATTGTCTGATGGACACTGCCAAACACAGCGGTCTTATTCGCATCATCGATCAATTGGCTGTCTGCGAGATAAACAAAAGGATACGGCGTACCATCCGGCGGTAAGAAGCCGTCATATACGTCATATCCTAATGCTTTGATCTCTGTAAGTAATTTTGTAAATAATTCTTGCTGTGGATCCATATCTCACCTCACAAGCTTTTGCAAATCTTTTTCAAACTGTTTCTTTTGCTCCTCAAATGCAGGCTTTAAATACGGCTGCGCTTCCATAAATCGGGTTCCAAGTTCTACGTAAGGCGCATACTCAGCTGTTGGTTCTACTGTGGCAGTCATTCCGCCGTCTGAAATGTCAATACCGATACTCCTTTTCAGTGTTCCAGTATCGACTGGAGCATTCCTCTGCGCTTTTCTTTGCATATCAGATCCATTCTTTTTCACGACCGTCTTGACCGCGCTCATGTCCATCCGCTTCTTCAAGCCTTTATTTAACGTTGCGATTCCTTCGATTTTTAACGTAGCCATCACTGCACCTCAGATACCACAAACACATGCTTTGTTCGCAGTTTTCGTTCAAAATCCACTCTGTATACTTTCCTTCCAACGCGAATCCTGTGAAATAGCTCCTTATAGTGCGTCTGTAGTTGGATGGTCAAGCTCCCTTGCTTAATCTCACCGTAAACTAAATTCATCGTTTCTGTACCAGTATCAGAAACACTCCCATACTTCTTCACTTCCGTCACGTAGTCATCTGCGTAATCACCAGTCTCTGGATTGTACGCTCCATGTTCTACCGTTTGAAAATATACAGCTTTATCATACCTCATAGGAATCGCACCTTCCCACGTTTTACCCCGTCTACAGAGTCAAGATACGCTTGTATCTCGTCCATATAGGCGGAAAAATCATTTTCATTGTACGTAGTACTTTCTCCAGCCACGCTATGTGCGGACATGCCCTCAGAGCCAATGCGGTTAAACCGGATCACTGCCACATCCGTAACGATATGCTGCATACTCGATGGCACTTCCATGCCACCAAGAAGCAGTTTCAAACGATTTCGCACAGATTCCAGAATCAGTAAAAGCTTTTCATCGGAATCCCTATCGGAAACGTCGATTCCCAGAAGAATTTTTAAATCATCCAACATTCAATTTCAACTCCTTACGAATTCGCCATAATCCCCTGTTTTTTCATCTCCGCAAGAATCGCATTGATTTTGTTTTTCAGATCAGTCGCTGTTTCTGTCGACAAATCTACAATCAAAGCCATCTGTTTCACACCGCCAAGCGTTGTTTTATTCGCCGCTGGAAGAGTGTAACTTGGTCCCGCAGGTCCCTGTGCGCCCGGATCTCCCTTGTCTCCTTTCGGTCCTGCTACTCCTGGATCGCCTTTTTCGCCTTTTGCTCCTGCCGGTCCTGCTGTCCTACTGCTCCTGCTGGTCCTGCTGGTCCAACCTGCTCATTCTTCACGCCCTGCTCTAACTTATTCAGTTTCTCTGCTGTCATAACGTCGCCGTCATTCCATGTAGTTGGTGTATATGCCATAACTCATACCTCCTATTTCGCTTTTCCTACTTTTGCCTTTCCGACTTTCCCTCTGCCAACTAAGGCTACATCGTCAGAGGGTACTACCCCACCGACACTTTAACTACAGCTTTCTTGTTGTCATTCGGAATAAATTCTCCAGCCTTACCAGCTCCCTGCAAAGCTACACCGTCAAAATCCTCGGATTCGATCGTTCTCGCTGTGTTAATTCCAGTAAATGCTTTTGCAACTCCGGCAATATATGCATAGGCACATTCTTTGGACTGGAAGAGCTCATCCGGAATCTCCTCTACAAGGAATCCCTTGAACTTCACAACGGCATTGTACAGATCGGAACAAACCTTAATTTTTTTCGTTCCAACTGCTTCAATATTATTGAAATACTTAGAAAGTTCGTTGAACAACTTCAAAACATTGTCTGCCGTATAATCAGTAACGCTTAAAGTTTTTCCGGCAGATGTGGAAATAAATTTTCCATGCTGCTTATTAAACTGCTTTGTTTTTGCCCGAGACTGCAGTTCCAAGCGATCTGCTACCGCAACATCAAAATCATTATTTACGGTGTGGCGGTCAATCCCCTCATGGAAATTCCATCCCCAAGAGTAATTAACCGGTGTGTTAGTGTAAATAATCTCTGTTCTCTCTCCGAAACGGCTAGAGTTCCCTGTTCCCGTTCCAAAAGCTTTCGTTTTCGTTTTATCATATCCGGTCCCAACCACAACCGGAATGTCTGATGTTTTTACATAAAAGGCTGTTTCATTTTCTCTGACTCCATCCAGTGCCTCAAGTTCGCCGCCGAAAAAATCCGCGAAATAAGACATCTTTTTAAATACTGCCTGCAAAAGGCTTTTAAACTCAAGCTGGTAGCTTCTTACCGGCATATCATTGTTGTCTCCTGCCGCAAATAACTGTAACATCATAAATTCTCTGTTCTTCATTTTCGCATTCTCCTTTATTTATACTTTGCAAGTCTCTTTTCAAATTCAGACAACTGGCTTCCTGAGTTCGTCATAGTTTTTGGTGTAGTTCCGGTTGCTCTGGCGATCTCGGCTTTCTTAAGCTGGGATTCCACGATTTTCATCAGAGTGTCAATTCTTGCATTGGTATCTGCTTCATCAGCTCCCACAACAAAATCAAGCACCTCTTGTGTTGCTTCAATTCCTTTTTCTGCAAGAATGCCTGTGGCGCTTCTGCTAAGCTCAACCTTTGCAGCCTCCTGCTTCAGTTTTTCATTTTCTTTTTGCAACTTCTCGATCTCGTAATTCTGTTTCTGCTCTGCATTCATCTTCGCCACTTTAGCTGCTTCTTGTGCTTTCTGATCAGCTTCTTCCTGCCATTTCACTTTTGCATTCCCGAGCGCTGTTTCAATCGCTTTATTAACACGTCTGTCAAATTCTGCTTGATTTTTCCCATCCTTTAAAAAGTCCTCAAACGTATTAACGGAAGCTCCCTGCTCTCCCTCATTGCCTTGTGTTCCTTCGCCATTTGCGCCGGATCCATTGCCTTCCGCCCCAGTTCCTTCGTCTTCGGCAAATAACTGTAATGTCATAAATTCTCTAAATTTCATATTTTCTCCTTTCTGCCCCAGTCCATCCATTGTCCAGACTATTGCATCGAATCATAGTTTTACGACTTTTCGGTCACATCAGGTTACACCACCCGGACACATTCTGGAAATTCATCAGCAATCATACAGATTCCAATGAAAAAGGAATCCACCAGAGTCTTTCCTTTCTCTGATAGATTCCCATGATTTATATCAACCCTTCCAGGAGATATCCTATATTCTATTTTGTCATCCGTTAAGTCTTCAATAGACTGTATCAGTGTCTGTGTAAGTGTTGTAACTCCAGCGCACACAATATCTTTTCCAGATTCTGCATACCTGGCGTGACCAGAAATTTCAATTCGCTCTGGTCGGATTCTTACCTCAATCAAATTACATCACCTCCAAAATGGGTATAAAAATACCACCAGCCCGCTCGACCGATGGTATTACATTGCATCAATTTCTACTTCTTTTACTAGATCGTTTAATGATTTTCCGCTATAAAATTTATCATTCATAACTTTATCCACATTATCATACTCTTTCACGTCATCGCCATGCCACGCTTGATATGTCGGAACATAATTATGAACTTCAACTGTCACTCCAGATGACAATCCTCTGTAAGAGAAAGAAATATCATTGCAACACTCAGATAAAATTTGTCTTAATTCATCTTTATTCATAATATATCCCCATTCTCCTTTCTTTCCTCTTCGCTTAATTCGCGAGTTGTCTTATCCTTCAGTCTGCCGTCTTCTCCCCATGTATAGTCATGCGCGTGTTCCCCATGATTTCCATAAGGATGCTGCTTAGGATTCCCGTGTGCGGTTGTATGGATATCTTTAAATTTTAATTTCGACTCTCCATAAAAAGCTCTTACATCTACTTTCCCGACTTTTCCGATATGGTCTATTACCGCTCCTGCCTCTGCCGTTTTAGGCGTTCCAGAATGTCCGCTGACTGTTTTATCTGCTTTTATTATATCAAACACAGATTTCTTTTCAACCCTCTTCTTCCAAGTTTCAAAATCCATTCCATGCTTATGGTATCCATCCAGCCACTCTCGATACTCTTTATCGTCCATATATGCTGCTGTACTGCACCGGCAACGTGGATGCATTGGATGTGCATTTTCTCCCGGCATCATTTTTGATACTTTAAAATGTTTTCCGTCCAACGATCTACAGATCGGACAGGCGGTAGGTTCTGCGATAAACTCATACTCATCAAATCCATTGCGGATATAAGACTGTTTCTGCGCTTCTGCCTGCACTCTCGACAGCTCCGTTATCATCAGTCGCTCCGCATTTTCCCTGCTTACTCCAAACAGTTTAGTAAGGTGCCTTGCAAGTATTCTTGGATTCTTGCCTTGTATCAGACCTGTTTGTAAGAGCTTCGACAGTTCTGCTTTCATCATGTCCTGGTACATCCAAATACGGTCTGAGTATTTCGCATTGTGGAAAGAAGCATTCACAATCGAATGTGCCATCTTCGCATTGTTTTGAATGGATTTCCCCAATATACCTGCCTGCCGTTCAAATTCTTCCAGCGTTTTCTCCGTCAGGATCTGCTCAAAATACTTCTGAAGCTCATCAAATCCACCAACAAGATGCATTCCGATATTTGCTTTCAGCATTTCAAGCCGGTTAATCTTCATAGCTGCGTTATAGAGTCTCATTTCCTCATTGGCTTCCTTCGAAAAATCCTTATCCTTTACATACTGCTCCGCCTTCCGGCTATACGCATCAATGTCCATTTTGGATACTCGCTTCTTCGCTTCTGCAATTGTGATTCCCTCTGCTTTTGCATATTTTGTATAGAATCCATTGATCTCCTTCTGGATTTCATCCATCATGTTCGCATAGATCTTCTCGATCTCTTTCGCATATTCAGCTTCATCCTTGATATTCTTCTTTCGCTGTTCTTCTTCCCTATTCTTCCAGTACGTCCTGCTGCTCATCCGCCGCACCTCCGAACATCCGCTTCTCTACGATTGTTTCCTGCTTCTTTTTGTCCTCTTTCTCCATTCGATCGATCTCCTCCGAAACGTCCTTGACAACAGATAGCACCTGCAGCTGCGTTTCCTTGGATACGATGCTTTCAAGCGCCTGTGCCGTTTGCGCTTCTTCAAGGAGATTCTTCGGGATATTTCTGCTCATTGTAAAATCAATATCTTTCCATGCGTCCCGATCTGACACATTCGTTGCGAGAGAGCAGAACAGTTTATACCGCTTTCTCATTGATTTCTCATTCTTGCGGTCGAATGTCAACGCAAGATTGCTCATAGACTGTAATTTGTATGCAAGAGAAGTTCCGGAAGCATTTCCGAAAGATTCATCAGAGATATTGGCCACCATGCTTGTCTGATAAATCAAATCCTCAAGCCGATTCAAAAGATTTTCCTGTGTTCCGTCTGCCGTAGGTTTGCCAAGAAACTGCACGATAATATCTTTTGCGTTATCTGTACCATAAAGGTTTATAATCCGGTTGTCGCGAATTTTATAAACGCCTTCCTCGTCCAGTTCGGCGCCCAGCACTGCAAGATATGCTTCTGCGAAAGAATCTACATCGTTCGCCTTTTCTCCAATCACTCGGTTGTATGTTTCTACCATACCGGCCACTTCTTCATACAGACCGATTCTCTCATCGTTCAGTACATATTCAACACAGTTGATGCGACCATATGGGTTCGGCATTCCCTCCTGCATCTTTTCTCCGTCAAATGGGATGATCTCTGTCCTTGTAAGTATCTCACCATACCTTGTGACATTATCGTCCTTTTTTCCATATCTGACAGCAAATAGAGCGCGGCTCTTTACGGTATCACCGTAGACAACAAACAGTTCTTTTGGATTGCAGACTACTGTCTTTGTCTTTGCTTCTTCGTCCTGGTAAAAATATTCGAATGCATGTCCGTAAATGCAGCACTTCTTCGCCAGCTCATATTCCTGGTCGGAGATATCATTATCCCGGTCAAATTCAAGGATCGCCTCTTTTATTTTTTCGTCCGGATGTGATTTTTTAATCGGAATCCCATAAGCATATCCCAAAAATGTCTCTGTGATATACCTTGGGAAATTCACTGCCAGCCGGTTATCAGGCTTCCATGACTCCTTTTCTGGAAGACGGAATACATCGTGAAATCCTTTGTATAGATTCTCAAGGTATCTGTACCTTGGTATTCGCTCTTCATGCTTTCTGATGTATTCGTCTATCAATGTCATATTGATTTCTTTATCAGCGGAACATAAAAGCGGTTCCGGCAGTTTGTATGGTCTTTTCCCATTCATTTTATATTCCTCCTCTAAAGGTCTTTAACTTCACCTTGCCTTTTCTCTCCTGCTCAATAGAATATCTGAGCATTGCCATTGCGTCATCAAAGAAATTCACTGGCTCATCCGTGAAAGTATTCGTTTTCTCATCTTTTTTCCATTTCCACTGCTGGATCTCCTTAATTGTGTTTGTACAGGACGGATGAATGTGGATCGTGTGCTGTTTTAGGTAATCAATCTGTGCTTTCACGCTGTTTGGCTCTTTCTTTACCGGGCGCGCTCTGTATCCTGCTTTCTGCCACATCTTAATCCTGTCCGGCTCAGCAGAATCACAATACATTGTAATTCGCTTCTGGAATTTTCCCTCGGCCATCTGTATGATCTCTGATGTATCTTTTTCAAATACATACAATTCCCGGCATAAGTAGACATCTCCATCCTTGAATCCAACCTCCCCGATACAGTTCGCATGGTTGAATCCAAAATCCTGTGAATTTACCATGTAATCGAATCTTTCTGGGGATGTATCGAATTCCTCAACCACATAATTTGTAAGAATCAGACCGCCAGTTTCTCCCCATTCACCAAGTCCGTAAATCCGATACCCGTCCGGATCCCGTTCTTTACGCATCATCATGCGCCGGTGATACGCTTCGTCTATGAACCGGTTCTGCAGGTATGTAGACTGGTGTGTGTATACATCATCACTCTTAATGTCAAAATACTTTGCCTTCAGCCAGTGCGTTGCTGACACTGGATTAAAGCTGAATGTGATCTGATAATACAAAAATGGATTGAATGACAAGTCACCTCTGAGTCGGTCATCGAGAATATCGACATCCGCTTCATATAGCTCCGTTGCTTCTTCAATCCATATCCATGTTAATTTTCCGACATCAAATGTGATAGACTTTACTTTTTCTCGCTGTCCATCATCTTTCATTCCTCGGAAAATCACTTTATTTCCTGTCACTTTCGAGATCAGCTCCATTGGATTACTTCTGATCTGCCAGAATAATCCTGCTTTATCCCCGTATATTTTATATATAGCACTCTTCAACTCTGCATAGGTGCTATCCTTGTTTGTTGTGTCTACTTTCCGGACGCACAAGAGATTTGCACCTTTATACTTTGGATCGCCAAGTTTGATGATAAAATTCTGTGCAATGTTTACCGACTTTCCGGATCCAGCAGAGCCTTTTGCCAGTCGATATCGTTTCTTACACTCATTGAATTCTTTAAAATTTCTGTTAAATCCAACATTAACTTCCTTCATCTTCATCACCATAGTCTACTACAATCTTCATGTCCATATCTCCTGCTACATCCAGCTTGTCATTCCACATGCCTAAATGTCTGCCAAGAAGCTCGAGTGCCTTTACCTTGTCGCAGGGCTTCTGTTCCAATCCGTCACGCCCCTTTTTAATCGTTCCGAGGGCTCGCTGCTGTTCCTCCGTAAGGTTGTCTGTAAGTTCCAATTCTACGGTCCGATACAGAATCGGTTCTCCGTCTTCTCCTACGAGTGGAATAATGTTTCCATCTACTTCTGCTGTAGCCTGTTTCTCAACTACTTTCGCGTAGTCTGAAGCCTTGGAAAAGGCAATGGCAGCCAATTCCTGTAGCACCATGTCCTGGGTGATCTCCGTTCGTTTCTGCCGTTCTTCCATTCGTTCTGTGATATATGTTTGAATCCGAGTATTTCCGAGTAATTTTCTTGCTGCTGCATCTGCCGAACTATCTTTTTTGCAATTCGGATACGCCGCGCGGTAAGCCCGTGTGGCATTTAAATCAATCAAGTACTCATCTGCAAATATTTTCTGTTTTTCTGTCATAGGACTCACCACCTTTAAAACATAATAAAAGCACCCATCTCTGGATGCTAAGAATTTAGGACTACTGCTGAAAGAATTAATAACGCCAACAAAACCAAAATAACCAAATACACAATCAAAATTTATAAGAAAAAAAGGAGGAAACTTTGCAGTAGTCCACAACGGGTATAGCAGGATTTGAACCTGCGACACATCGGTTAACAGCCGATTGCTCTACCAACTGAGCTACACACCCGTAGGATGCCTTTTATTGACATCCTTTACCCTATCCGCACTCGGGTACGCTGATTACACTAAATATAGATTGCTGAATCTATTTTTTGTTTGTTGTTCTGGCAGATCTGCGGATATCTGCGGATATCTGCGTTTTGTGATATCACTCGTAGCACTTCCGCAACATTCCGGAATTAAAATTTACTGCGATATGCTACGAAGCCGTGTACAGGAGTCGAACCTGTCTGCCCTACATTTGCCACGGCATAAAAACACCGCCAGACAAGAAAGGGGGAAAGTATGACGGTGCCTAAGATATTTGGTGGAGGAATTAGTACTTTGACTATTCAATGCCACATCTCTTAATTCCACAATACCATAATATCACGGATACTACTGACATGAACTGACATCTTAAATTTTTATGTGCTCTAGTGCCCTTCCATGCAGTCTATGTATATGTCTCTCACAGTATCCCATTTTCTGAGATATATCCCAAAACTCCAATCCTTTAATATACCTGTAGAATAAGACATCCCTCTCGTCCTCATCTTCGATTTGCTTAATCTTCCAGCTTATGTCTCTATATTCTCTAACTTGCTCAACCCCTTCTTCGTACAGTTCCCGTTCCAAGTCATCCAACTTTGCCACATAATCCGACAAATCCGTCTGATCCGTTCCGTGCGGCATTCCATCTGTTTTTATGGATGGGTTTGCTTTCATGTTTTTTATTTCTTCCAGTTCGGCGCTTATTCTTTCAATCCGTCTTCCATGTTTTCTATATCCACGCAAATGCTTCTTCTTTTCCTCATTTTCTCTATTTCGCTCCATTGATCACACTCCCTTTCGTATCTACTCCCCATTTTCTCAAGCAGTCTTCTACCGTGTGCGTTTTGTACGGTTGACTCTTCATCCACCTCTTCGCTCCTTCCGGTGGTTCATGTTCAGCCAGATCCGCAAAATGATCTTCCTGATCTCGTTTCATTTCCTTTGCGCTGCGTCTATGCTTTAAGGTTGTTCCTCTCATACCTGTATCACCTCCATAATCTCCGCACTATCCAAAAACACCACAAGCGGAAAAAATACTGCCATTAAATAGTCAAGCGGCTCCAGCTCCACATCCTCCTCCAATCCTGTCTTTAAAGTAATCACGGTTCCTAGCCCCAGGATGTAGTACAGGGCTAAGAATGCGATTATGATTATAATGTCCATCGTTATTCCTTTCTCATAGGTTCTGGTGGTGGCTGCCATGCTACAACCTTTTCATACCCCAATTCATCATTTGTTTCAAACACCGTATCAACGAATCCTAAACTTGTCGAATCGTAAATATCATGCCAAAATCCAAATCCATATTCACTATCATACTGGCAGAACATCGGCAAATCCTCTTCGTGATTTTCGACAATACACATATAGAATCTCATATCATCATCTTCTGGCAATCTCTCTTCTACCGGAATCCAACCGTCATTTTTCTTCCCATCTTCATATCCTTGCATATAAAATTTTCTTCGGCTGCATTCTCTGCACTTCGGAACATCGCCCATATGAGAACGGATAATGTCTTTTGCCCAACCAACACTTACATAATCATCACACATTCCGAATGATTCAAACTCTATCGCATGATCTTCAATCTCTTCCAAGATCTTCTCTAATACGTTCATTCCACATTCCTCCTTACCCACATACTTCTCCACAATATCTGCTGCACAGGTCGCCCCATAAATATAGCTTTCCAGCTCTTCTGCTGTTTTGCTCGCTCCGTGTCTTTTCCTTTCTTCTTTCAGCGTTTCGTAGGCATCATTTTTCATGGACTCGATTTCTTCCACGATTTTCTCTAATGCGTTCATCGCTCCACCTCCAACATCTCTTGATTGTCAAAAATATTGCCAATGACTTCATTTGTGTTCGCTTCGAAAAATAAAGATCTATCTCCATTTATGCAGTATGTTCCATTTAAAAATTCAACGCGATTCAGTTTGTGTCCTAAAAGGTCATTCTCCCAAATCTTCTTACCATTCTTGTCGGTAAGTCCTGTGTATTGGCAGAGGGTGTCGGGGTCAATCAAGTCATTAAATATATTAGTTCCGTTACAAATCAGATGTTTTATCGGTTTACCATCTTCTGTTAGCGGATTGGTAATATATACATAATACCCTTCCACCCATTCTCCGTTATCTATTCTCTTCGCTTTAAAAAGGATTTCTCTATTCATCTTTTACCTCCACTTCATTGTCGTATTTCATACACTTTCCATCCTTGTACGCTACACATTTTTCTTTGATACACGGATGCAACACTGGTCTAACAAAATCGCCGTTGCCAATAAGCATTGCTTTTACCTCTTCTTTTCCAGTTAAATCAGGGCAAAATAAAATCATTCTTCCACCTCTTTCACTTCTAACCATAAACCACTCTCTCCATCTTTTTCGTAGAGAAAATCTGTCTCTATCCCGCAGACCGCCAATTCGGTCATTGTCCTCACGCAATCCTCTGCATCAGCGCATTTGATCGTGTCGCCTTTTCGCAAGCGCGTTTCTTCTGTTTTTGGCATTAGTCATTCCTCCGTATCGTCATCTCGATTCCGATCTCATCTTTTATCATCCTCGTATATTCATCCCACGTTGCCATATCGTCCACCAGGCACTCTGCTTTCAGGTTCATTCGGTCGATAAACCTCTTGCACCGTTTCCCGGCAAAACCGAACTCATCATGCAGCGTTGCGACTGCGATCACCATCATTGTGTCCAGTGTCATGTTTTTGATTTTCTCACAGGCAATGTTTAGTTCTTTTCTGGTTAATGCTGTATTTATTCCTGTGATATTCCGGAACTGGATTTCTTTCTCCAGTCCCTCGATACCGTCTTTTTTTACAATCTCCCTTGCTAGAATCAATCCCTGTGATCTACCGGCTGTATAATCATCAACTTTTCCCATCACCTATTCCTCCGTAATAAAGTCTTCTATGCTCATTTGCCCTGGTATATTTTCGTCTTCCATCCACCAGTTAAAAACTTCTTCTCCTGTTTTCCACGTATTCTCTTTTCCTCTCCTTGTTCTTTCTTGCAACATTCTTTCAAACGCATGTATGTATAATTTCTTGTATCCCGGGAAGTCTGCAAATTCTTTGTATCGTTTCTTTCCTGCCATCACGCAACCAATGCACCCCACACGATCATATCCGCACTGGTACAGCTCGCACGTCTCTATTTTCTCGGAATTTATATATCCCCAGATATCACTATGCGTCCAATCTATGATAGGATTTACAATCATTTTTTTCTGCTGCATACATAGCTCACTCATCCGTCTTCGTGCATCGTTATCCTCCATCAGCATTATCTTCGTAAATTTTTCTTTCTCTTTTTGGGTTTGTCCGAGCTTTTCAAACTCTTCCCTTTTCAATCTGGAAGTACTTTCGTCCCATCTTACTCCGGTTGCGATATACCGGTTTGCACATCCAGTTTCTTTCAGCGTAGAGCAACAGTATCTTACAATTCTTGTCGGCGGAATAAGCTTTTCTGGAATTAAGCTCCACATGCTAATCAATTTTCCTTTATAGCGTGGTTTTTCTATTTCGCACTTAATTCCATGCAGTTCCAGTTCTCGGAATACCTCCCGAATATGCCGAACTGTCTGCGGCGCATCTGCCGTTGTATGGCTATTATGTACTTCAAATGGGATTCCGGATCGCTTAAAAATCTCTAACATCACATCACTATCTTTTCCTCCGCTGTATGTGCAAATAAGCGGTCTACCATAGTGATGCAGACTCATTTCACTTGCCATTTTAATTCTTTCGATTGCTTTTTTCTCTTTATCCATTTTCTCAGAAGCCCGGTATACCCTTGCCCCGGCCGGAGGCTGGCTCCTTTCTATTTTTCGTTTATTTTCTTCTTATTTCCTCGCAACTGCTTGCAAAGCTCTTCCCACTCAACCTCTTTGCTCCGCGTCCATCTTTTCGCTGCTCTTCTCTTCCGAATCCCAGTCTTATCCATGTACCGGATAAGAGTTTCTTTCGGGAATTCTATTTTCTGGATGCCATGCAAGACTTTATGGATATGCTCATCCAAGCATCCGAGTTTTACCATCTCTTCGATCTGGAACTTGTAGGGATCCAGAAAGTGTGCTGGTCTACTCATTTTCTGCCCTTTCTATTGTGCGAACCGGAATTCCATTCACTTCCAGACTGTCATCTACTGCTATTACTAAGCATTTCCTTCCATTCACAACCATTGTATCTACAAGATCTGTCCGCCCTGGATTCACTTTAATCACAATATCCGGTGTTTCAATCTGGAATTTTTTCGTCTCTGTAATGTTCGCTGCAAGCAGGGATGCCTTTTCTCCTACAGTCTCTTCATAATTCTGGTCAAAACTCTCCATCTTCTCCGAAGAGACACCACTTCGTTCAAATACCTTGCGCACATCTGTCTTATCAAGCTGCAGCGGTTCCGGTTCTTCCTTGTGCTCCTCGATCATGTCATTCAACGTATCATGAATATTGCGAATCGTCTTATAATCTCCATCTTCTCCCAGAGTATCTTCAATCAGCATCTGAAATGTCTCCTTCTGCGTGTTGGCTGACATCGGCATCCTTGCTCCCAGCAGCTGTTCGATTAGCTCCTGCTGTAAATCCTCTGACTTCTTTGTATAATAGAGAGCCCCGTGGATATCTGTACTCCTGTCATTAAACGCAGGGAATAAGAATCCTTTGTCAGGCATACCTACTACCCAGTCCCGGATACGATCATGAATGCAATTACTCTCTGCATGGTAGCTCAATCCCGCCTTTGACAACGAAACCGGGCAGATGCTGCATAGCAGATATTCATATACTTCTTCTGATGCATCGTACATCTCCATGTCATCAGAAGATTTTCCCGGTATATCATACATTGCATGAATGAGGACGATGTAATAATTTTCACCGTAGTCATAAGATTCGATTATCCTATCATAGAACTCTTCCAGAAGCTGGTCATCTTCCAACTTGCTTTTTCTGAGCTTCATCAAGAATTCCTGTGTTCCTCCCGGCATCTCCTGTTTTGTCGGAAATTCCAGATTTAACAAATTCTTGCCGACACTTCCGGACAATGTTTTTCTTAAGATGTCAAAATACTTGAATGTGTCCTCTTCCGGTAAGGACAGGAATGCGCTTTTTGACTCCATCTTTTTGATTTTCTCATGATCTACATAGCAACCGGCAATTCTTGTGATTGCACAATTTGCTGGCGTAAACTGTTTACGAATCTCCAATACTTCTTTTTTATTCATTTTCAACCTCTCTTTCCAGCCACTCTTTTTGGCTCTTGTACAAATTCAGGTATTTATCACAGTTTTCTTCGTACAGATCGTTTTCTAAATCCTCATCTATTCTTGTAAGTATCATCTTCACTGCGGAGATTTCTGGTGTATCAATTTCTCCTGTTATGTTGTTCAAATGATCATTGTTCGTCATTTCCCTCTCACCCTATTCTTTCTCTTCCGCTTTGTGCTGCCGCGCGTAAACGCATCCATATTTCCGTGTCTCAATCCGGTAGACTGTTTCCTATAGACTCTAAAACCGTATCTTTTTCTGTTCATGTTTGCCTCCTAACTGAAACTTACTTCCGGCTCTTCCTCTGGACATATTTCTCCACCTGCTTCCATTTCGTTTATGATGATTTTCGTTCCCGCTCTTTGTAATCTCAGCAACAGCATGTCAAATTCCCCAAGGTATCTCAACGACTTAATGTCTACACATCCCAAACTGTCAAGTGTATACTCTTTCTCAAAATCCCATTTCGATATCGGAATTTCCATATTCAACTCTTCATCGTGTTCGTTTTCGAAAATGATTACCGCCCTATGCAGGGAGCTCCAAGTAGATCTTTCACACTCTTCTATTAGCATCTCGCAACTGACCGATTCGTAGTGTGGTCCATCGTCAAACTCCACTTCCAGACCAGTTGTACTGATCTTCTTTTCGCACATTGCAATCCATGCATCAAACAGATCCGTGACTTCCATTTCTTTTTCTTCCTGCTTGATTGATAATTCCTTAAAATTTTCTAGAATCTTTTTATTCTCAATGCAAGCATCGGAATTTACGATTTCTGTAAGCACCGTATCCAACCTTGGAAGGTATTCCGAAAAATCATACTTCTCTATGTACGGCACCATGACATCGTTTATCTTTTTCTTCAGTGCCTTTTCCGCATCTCCCCATCTAAACGCTGATCCTATTGCCGATTCTATCGATTCCTTAAATTTCTTTTTGAGTATTTCCTTTACTTCTTCCTCGGAGAGACACTCCTGTGCCATTTTTAATAATTCTTCTTTCATTTTGTTCCTCCTTAATTCGAATTCAACAGCTGCTCTTCCAGAGAGTCCATGTCGTATTCTCTGCGCTCAAAGTTGTTTAGATTTCTGCTTACTGGCGGTTTTGCTGGCATTTTTTCCGTCTGCTCTTGGTTAAGATAAACATCGAAATTACTGCCGAACAGGGTTTTTGGTCTTAGATATATCCTCATATCATTAACTCCGCGCTGTAATTCCTCTTTTGTAGGCTTTCTGCCCCACTCATGGTATTTTTTATCAATCACCGTCTTAAAGTCATCCAGAGTGTATCCTTCATTGAATCTGGCTTTTATTTCCTTCTGGTTACTCTTAACATCCCACCTTAGTTTCTTGCCTGTCTTTTCATTCAGGTAAGTTATGATCTCTTTGTACGGGACATATATATTATTATCTTTTTCTTTATCTTCTTCTTTATCTATATCTGAAACAGCGACGTCAGGCGTTCTTTCAGACGACTTGTCAGACGATTTTTCGATCAAAGCTCTTTGTTTGGCTCTTCTTTCCTCTTGGTACAGCCTGTCACGCTCTTTTTTCCGTTCATAAGCATCCAATGTCTGGTGCTTATTCCAGTTCGGGATCGTGATTATTCCCTCCACTATCTCAATCATTTTAAATTGCTCAAACGCATTCAAAGCCAACTTTACAGTAGATTCATTCATTCTAAAGATTGTAGCCAGCATCTTGTCTGTGTAGGGAATCTTGTCATTCATCAGGAATACGCCACCGTTATTTTTCTTCCCGGCAAGACATAACAACTTGAACCAGACTGTTATAATTGCATAAGCATCTGGCAAACCCTCTATCAGCAATATCTTTTCATCATCAAAGATATCCGTTGCTATCTTGATCCACTTCACCTCTGCCATTACTCATCCTCCGCAATATAGACCACCACGCAAGGTGTATCCGAGTACACTTTTTCAATCTCCAGACTGGTTACCTGCTTATCATCCGTATATGCGACTCCATTCAGGCCATCCAGAATGATTTTTGCAATGTTGTCTAAGTCAGGCTTCTTATTCGGCTTCATTTCTCCTTTTAAAGCCCTATCCTTATTCTTCTTAGACCAGCTCTCTGGAATCGGAAATTTCGCTAAAATTCGAACTCTCAGAGGGATGTCCGTGTAAAGCACGCCTATACTCTGCTTGTAAATCCTTGCAACTTCCTTTTCGTATTTTTTGCTTTCGTCTGGCGTATATGTAATGACTTTAAATCCGGCTCTGCGGAATCTCGGTCTTGCTTTTCCAACCGGTTTGCCCGGAATTGTAATTACCATTTATTCTCCTTTCTGCTCCCGGAATTACCGGGAGACAATGAATCTGGCTTACTTAAGGTATTTGTGACGTACTGTGCAGCAGCCATGAACGGGTTACAATTTATAGCGAAAGGTTACCCTTTGCTAACATAGTGAAATTCTTGTCGGAACTGCTCTTCTGTTCCGTAGTGCTGCAAATAATACTCTTTGCAGCGTTTTCTTAAGTATCGGTCAACTTTTGATGCATTCTCCCCTGCCCTTGTTCCGTTTGGATGCAGGTCTGGTCTCAATGGAGCGATAAAACCATAATCCTCCGAAAGTTCAATTTCTTTCGATGTGTGACTAAAAACATGATGCCTCTCCACTCCGTAAACTCCGGTGTACATGCAGTGATCCATATCCTCTGTGAATATGCTCCACAGCTTCTTTGGTCTGCCGGACGTCCTCTGATGACCTTTTTCTTTTTCTTGCGCTTCGGCTTAGGGAATGCCATGTTACTGTAATCAATGCTCACAGTTCAATCCCCCATTTTTGTCTAAGCTCTTCTTTTTCATCTGGGGTCAAAAGGTCTGCATCTGGTATTCCAACCTCTCTGCAATCTTCCAACACGCCTTTGATGAGTCTGCTCATTTCTTTTGTGTTATACTTGCTTGACCCTTTGTAGCATTGCAGAGTGTGTAATGTTTCAGTTCTCCCTTTTAGGTCTTTTACTTCCTGTGCTCCACGATCTATCACAATCCGGAACACTGACTGTGCCAGATAGATGTCTTTTTCCCGGAGCGGTATGTACTCAAAAGCACCGTGGGATTTTAATTCATTTAGGTACGCTTGCCACCTAGTGATGTCCAACTTTTCCGCTAATTTATCGAGTAACACCCACAAATAAGAGTTCGCGTCAAGGCTTCTCTTTGCTCTGTACGGCTTTATTTCAAGCGTTAATTTCTCATAATCTTTCAGTTCATCGTAGGCTTGTCGGAAGTCCTCTATAGGCTCGAATAGAATGGTCAGCTTTCCACTGTGATAATCTGCGACAGGTTCTTTCAATCTTCCTGTAAACCTCATTATTCTTCTCCCATATTTCTCATAAGCTTTTTAAATTGCTCCACTGTCAGTTCTCGCAAACCCGACACCTTATAATGCCGACACACATTCGCTATTGTCTGCTTATGCTTCGGAATGCAAATTTCTAGTGTTTTTACCTGTGATTCGGTCACATAGTTTTCGAGAGGTTCTTCTTGATTAGCAGGATTATAATTTCCGACATTTCTACCAAGCGAAAATACTACTTTTCCGGTTTTCTCATTTTCGATTTTCAGTGCATCTATGTTTCTTTCTTTGTCATAACCAACATAGCTTACTCGAAAACGATCATAACAAGTGCTTCCATTACCATTCTGTTTCGCGGAAATTTCGCATTTATCAGATGGGATCCAAATAAACGGAGCGGTATATAACTCTCTTCCAATTCCCCAATTAAAGCAAGCTCTCTTAAAGCTGTCAGATGCAAGACCCTTTTCTTTTTCGGTAAAGCTTTCTGTTCCTGTGTCTTCTTTTGGAACCCAGATGCCTTTATCGTTATCCCATATACTCACGGTGCAGTTTGCGTTGTCTCTGCTGTGTTCTCTTTTCCAATTTAACTTTCCAACAGTTTCATCCAAGATATTCATATCGCACCTTGCGTCTTTGTATAGTAATAGTGATATCCCATTACTCTTCACCGTTGCGATCCGACATTCAATCTCGTTTGCCTTTAATGTCCTAAATTCCATATTTCTCACCTACCGAATCTGAATATTATTATTCTGCACCAATACAACGCCAGAGAGTTCAATTCCATCTTTCAGTGCCTTTTTCACTTTGGTCTTGTCCACCTCGGGATCAACGAATTTCAAATATTCTTCATCCAGCTTTGAAATATCCTGTACCTCTACACTCTCTGATTTTCGATAAGAAATGCTGACTCTTGGTGTCTTAAATTTTTCACCACATAAATAACCAGACAGGTATTCTTTTAGATTTCTCGCCTTGTTTTCGCATGACCTCTGGCGGTCAGCCAGTTTGTTTTTCTCTGCTTTGATTGCTTCTGCATCAGATAAGAGGTTTTTGATCCAGAGAGCAATTCCCTCTACCTTTTTATCAAAATCCATCTGCAACTGTGCCAGCTTTTCCGGGTCGATAATCTCTCCTGTTTCCTGATCTACACAATTTAAAATCTCTTCATCAATCTCGTATAATGTTGCCATTTGTTATCTCCTCCATAAAATCGCAATAATTTTGATAATGTCTTCTCCGTACTTTAAAATATCTCTCACTCTCAACAACTTCTCGTTCCGTCATTTCTTCTTGCTCGGTATCTGTATAGCTAAGCATACTGTTCCTCCGTCTTGTCCACTGCCATTTCCAGCAATACCCCAACTAAAATGATTGCATTATCCAGTTGCTTATCTGTTGCAATACCGTCAAACAAATCGTAATCTCCATCAGTAACAAATCCGTTTTCTTGTGCGGTTAAAAATATTCTGCTACCGTAGTTCGAAAATTCAATGTTTACGTACGGATACCCATTCCTACCTTCTCCACGCTCTTGAATCTCAAGAATTAAGTCTAAAAGTTTATGTATTTTTTCTCTATCCATTGCTTATCCTCCTAAAATCTGTTAATATATTCTTGATTTTTTTCCTGAGTGCTCGAGGGTTGCCGCCCTGTGACAGCACTCTTTTTAATACCCAAACACCAGATACCACGCCAGCATCACCAAGATAAACCCGATCACCATCGCACCGACTCTGATCCAGTAAGGCTTGTCCTTTGTTTCCGGAAGCTCAACCGATACAGACCGGATATCCCAACCGTTTAATGCATTGGGCTGTTGAGTAGTCTGGCAATGGTAGGTTCCTTTAATTTCCATGCTTGTCCTCCCTTCTACCGCCTAAGCGGTTTCCTCTTCTGTCCTCTTTTCGAGTGTGTAATCAATTTTCACATGTTCCTGTTCTTCGATAAGAGATATCAACACTTGTATGATTTTTTCCATATCTGGATTCATAAAATCACCTCTCTAATATGTATGACGGATGGATTGTCCGAGATATGTTGTCCATTTAATCTTGTTTACGCTTCGTTCCAAATCTATCAATTATCATGTTTGTCACATCGGTAACAAAGTCCATGTTGACATCAAGCAAATGATCAACAGCCTTTTGGATAATACTCATAGACTCCCGTGTCACTACAAGACTTGTAACGATTGATGTTATGATCGAGCAGATGATGCTTGCTATTACAATTTCCATGTCAATCCTCCCTGCTACGCCACTCCGTATTTAATAGCCAACTCTTTTACGATAGCCGTATATCCCTCAATCAGTTTCTTATCATCAGCAATCACATCAAGATAATTCAATTTGTCTCTTCTGGATTTGCAAACACCCTCATCTGCCATTCTTCTACGTTTGTTTGTGAGTCTCTGCTTTACATTCACTCCCATACGTTTTTCTAACAACTGATAGGATTCTGCCCTTACATCTTGATAAGACTTGCTGTCTCCGCACTCCATACCAATTTTTCTCAAGATTCTTCCGGTATCTTCTCTCCATGATGTTGTATCGATTGCAACAACCTCACGGATGCTTTCAATCCGTTCTTCCACGTGCTCAAGCTTCTCTGCCTGACGCTTCTGCTCAATTTCCAAGTTAATCATGACCTGCAACTGCGGTGAGAGCTCTTGTGTGGCAAGAGATGCCGCTTTGTATTTCTTTTCTACCCGAATGAAATATCTGCGTACTTGCTTTCCTTTTTCATTCCGCTCAAGCATTGCCATTTCTTTGGCAGCATCCAGTTTGATGATATGGTCTTTTTTAGAGGTTCCTCCTGACACTGTCGGAATTTCGACGGTGGTAAAATCTTCGTCTTCCTCCGCATCGATATCTAACACTCTTCTTTTGATCCACTCTCTATAGTTGCTCTTTACTTCCAGAACCTCATGCAGTTCTGATCCGTATACTACTTTTTCTCCTGTGCTTGTCTCGTATACTGGGACAAGTTCGTTTTCAATTACTGTTAAATTGTTCACTGCTTCTCTCCTACTTTAATAATTCATCAATAGTGCACCCTAGCACCTTTGCTACTTTGGACAGACTTCTTATTGTTGGACTCACTGTATTCCACTTATAAATGCTTCCGGTAGAAACGCCAGCCTGACTTTCTAATAAATTGATAGAAATTCCTTTTTCTGCCGCTCTCTTAGATACCTTGTCGAAAATATTATTTTCCGTATCAATCACTCCTTTCTTTTTGATTGAGTTCTGAAAATATCACAATTTTATATTGACTAAGTTCTGAAAATATTCTATAATCTAGTTGTCAAGCAAAATTACAAAATAAATTCCAGCATTCTTATTATCGCAATTTTTTGCGATTTTTTCAGAACCCTATAATCACATTATACGCGATAATTTCAGAATGTCAAGAAATATTTTGCGATTTTTTCAGAATTTTGAAAGGAGTCTACATATGACACTGAGAGAACGCGTAAAACATCTGTGCAAAGAACATGGAATTTCAATGAATAAATTGGAAAACGAACTTAATTTTGGAAAAGGGTACATAAGCAAATTAGGTTCAAGTCAACCAAATGTTAACAAGCTCCAGCAAATCGCTGATTACTTCAGCGTATCGTTGGATTATTTAATGTCTGGAGCATCTAATGGTGATAATCCGTCATCACTCACGGCGAAAGATGAGCGCGACATTGCAAAAGATATGGAAAACATCAGAAATAAGTTGAAAAACAATGAAGAAGGTCCTGCTTCTTATGATGGTCAAGCTATTCCAGAAGAAGATATTGACTTGCTTCTTGGGCAAATCGAGCTGATGATGAGAAGGTTGAAACCGATTAACAAAGAAAAGTACAACCCTAACAAAAATAAAAAGTAGGTGTATAAATTGAGAACAAACGATATTAAGCGTTTAGTTGAATACTACATAAAGAAATTTAATACAAGAAATCCTTTTAAACTTGCAAACTGTTTAAATGTCGAAGTTCAATTAGGACCTTTGGGAAGTCGAGCTGGATGCTATATGTTTCTTAAAAATCACAAGTGCATTTTTCTGAATGAAGATTTGGAAGAACATGAACTAAACCTTGTAATGGCTCATGAATTGGCACACTCCGTTCTACACAGAAAGGAAAATTGTTACTTTATCAGAAATAAGACTCTTCTATTATCTTCTACCAATGAAATAGAAGCGAATATTTTTGCAGCAGAACTTCTAATACCAGATTCTTTAATTTATGAGAATCCGGGCATGACAAAAAGCCAGATTGCAAGGCTGGCTGGATATGATGAAAAGATTATGGATTTTAAAAATTTTAAATGATATAACCGCTATGGCGTTTATATAAACTTAAGTGGTGTGAAGTACAAAAAGGAGGAAAATATGGAGTTTATCGAATCTATCAAACAATTTTCGGAACGTGTATCTATGATAAAGGATACTGTATCCACTGAAGAAGCGACAAAAATGTCTTTAATCGTACCGCTGTTTCAAATACTTGGGTATGATGTATTTAATCCATTAGAATTTTGTCCGGAATATATCACAGATGTTGGAATTAAAAAAGGGGAAAAGGTCGACTATGCGATTTTGGATAACGGAGAGCCAAGTATTTTAATTGAATGCAAAAGTTGTTCTGAACAGTTAGATAAACATTCTTCTCAACTTTTCAGATATTTTGGTACATCTCCAGCTAAATTCGGAATTTTAACAAATGGACTGGTATACAGATTTTACACTGACCTAGAAGAAGCAAACAAGATGGATTTAGTGCCATTTCTTGAAATCAATATGATCAACTTAAAAGATTCTTCTATTAATGAATTAAAAAAATTCTGCAAAGAGAATTTTGACAAAGAAAAAATATTCAGCACAGCCGAAGAATTGAAGTATAGCTCTTTAATAAAAGGAGTTTTATCCGCTGAATTTGAGGCACCATCGGAGGAATTTGTAAGACTTGTGCTTACAAACATATATGACGGACAAAAAAATCAGAGGGTAATCGAAAAATTTACTCCTGTTGTAAAAAGAGCGTTCTCTTCATTTGTCAATGAGATTGTCAATAACAAAATATCTTCAGCTCTTACAAAAGACAGCGAGGATGTAAAAAACGAGACTGAAGAACTGCCGGAAGAACCAGTGTCAAAAATTGTAACTACAGAAGAAGAGATTGAAGCATTTTATATTATAAGGGGAATGCTTGCCGGATCAGTAGATGTTAATGATATTGTTCACAGAGATACGGAAAGTTATTTCGGCATCTTATATAAAGATAATAACAGAAAGCCTATTTGTAGGATAAATCTCGACAAGAAAAACAAGCAATTATTCATTCCAGATGAAAATAAGAAAATGGAACGTTTTTACATCGAAACACTCAATGATCTATATAAATATCGTGATCAGCTGATTACAGTTGTGAAAAGATATATGGAGTAGTATAACCACATTATAAAATAACGCGAAATGCAGGGGAAAAGAGGGAAACTAATGCAATTTATAGGTTTTATTATTGTGCTGATAATTATTGGAGTCGCAATTGAAATATGGCCTGTTTTTGTAGTATTGGCGCTTATTTTTATTGCGTGGAAGATGTATGAACTATTTTATTATAAAAGTGGAAAGTTTTTACAAATAAAAGATAGAATAGAGTCATACATAAATGATTGCAACGAATTGAACGGTCATATCGAACGTCTGAAACATACACAACTTGTTTCGACCCAAACAGACTATGGCAACGCGCTTTATAGAGATAGGAGTAAATGGAACTACAAGCGGAAACACTTAAATAATCAGGAGTATTTGCCGAACATCCACGACTGCTCTCGTACTGTATGCAATAATGCAAAGAAAAAGCCGTTTGAGTATATATGCAAATATTTCGGAATAAAGGCGACTGAAGAAAATTTGTCTGCTTTCGAAAATATTCTGAATAATTTTGAAGCCGCTGAAGAGGGAAAAACTAAACTAAAAACGGAAAAAAACGGAATAATTGAAAGTATTCAGAGTGAAGTTCCCTTACTTATAAGGAAAATAGGTAAAACAAAGCTTGAAAGAGAACTCGGGTTTGATGAAATTGATATGGGGACTGCGTATTTTCCGAAGTATATTTTTAAATATGTAAGCCCTGGTGGAAATGCTTCTACTCAGTGCGATGTTGTGATGGATATTGATAATCTGAATCGTTTTGTGATATTTCTTTCGGAAAAAATAAAATTCAATAAAAGCGCAGCCGGCCAACGAGCACTCATGACAAGTAAGCTGAGACAGAAAATTAAAGAACGTGATGAATTTACATGCAAAAACTGCGGTGCATCCGTAGAGAAAGAACCAAATTTACTGCTTGAGATAGACCATATAGTTCCAATTTCTAAAGGTGGGCTGACAACAGAAGATAATCTTCAGACTCTTTGTTGGCGTTGCAACCGTAAAAAAGGAGCTAAAATAATATAACCGCGTCAAAAAGTACACTGACTCTGCTGCTGGAATGAGCGCAGAAGACCTGATGAATTCATTAAATTCTTTTGGATAATAAAATAAAAACCGCCCCTGCGCCAACAGGAACGGTCTACATATCCGAAGATATGCGATTGAAATCCAAGAATATTGTATCATCTTCGGAGCAGTCATGCAAGCGGAACGTTTGTTTTGCGCTGGCTGTTATTTTTATACCCATTTTTAAATACTATTTACAAGGGAGTGATGCAAAATGCAAGAGAAAATACTAAGATGCGCCATCTATATCCGTGTCTCAACGTTTGAGCAAAGTGTACACGGGAAGTCACTGCAAGCACAGGAGGAATGTCTGAAACAATACGCAGCTGATCATAATATGGCTGTAGTTGGAATCTATGCAGACGAAGGAAAGACAGCCAGAAAGGAATTGAAAAAACGAAAAGCCATCCACGCTCTTGTGGAAGATGTTAAGCAGGACAAGATTGACGTGATCGTCTTTTGGCGGCTGGATAGATGGTTCCGAAACTTGTCAGACTTTTATAAGGTACAAGATGTACTTGATGAGCATGGAGTGCGATGGATCTCTGTATCCGAGCCTGGGATAAATATGGAAACTCGTGACGGACGTTTACAGTTAAATGTTGTGCTCTCAATCGGGCAGAATGAAGTAGATACCACATCCGAGCGTATTAAATTTGTCAACGAAGCATCTATACGGCAGAAAAAGCTAATATTTGGAGATGCAAATATGCCTTTTGGTTATAAAACAGGTGTTGTAGATGGAAAGAAATGCATGGTTAAAGATTCGGAAACAGAACACATGGTGGAAGATTTTTTTGAATATTTTAGAAATCATAACTCCAAGAAGGGCGCTATCCGGTACATGCAGGAAACCTACGGGATTGATTTTAGCTATAGCATGTTACGGACAATGTTATCCAGTGAATTTTATAAAGGAACGTACAGAGGGTACCCTTATTGTCCAGCATACCTGTCAAAAAAAGAATGGGATGAGATGCAAATTATATCAAAAAGAAATATAAAAACCACACCATCTGGTAGAGTATACCTATTTACGGGTTTGATGCACTGTCCTGTATGCGGACAGAAATTAGTCGGTACCGGATGCTCATCAATTATAGATCGTAAAACACGTGAAAAAAGGACGTACTGCTACTACCGTTGCAATAGAGCACTTATCGATCATATTTGCACGTATAGGCATAGGGTAAGCCAAAACCTTGTCGAAAAATATTTGCTCGAAAATCTCGAAAGAGAATACGAAAAGTATAAAGTACGCAGCAACCAGATCGGTGAAGAGCTAAAAAAGCAAAAGAAAGCAAAAGATCCAGAAAAGCTGAGAAAAGAAATGGAACGATTAAATTTGTTATTTCAAAAGGGGAGGATTTCTTTCGATTACTACGATAAGGAGTACCAAAGATTAGAGAAAGAATATTCCGTTTCTGCTGATTTTCCAGAGGAAGAAGAGACGAGAAACCTTCATTATGTAGAAGAACTATTAAAAACTGACTTTCGCCAGATGTATGATTCGCTGTCTCCGGAAAACAAGCGTTCTTTTTGGAGATCAACGATACAGGAGATTTACCTAAATGATGACAATACGATTAAGGCTGTAGATTTTTTATAATCTGTTTTGTACTAAGTGTTTAGCCCCATTTGGAGCCGACAAAACGATGACTGCTGTACTTTCTGGTGAAGCAGATATCGGATTTATGGGGTCGGAAGCTTCCATTTACACGTATAACGAAGGCGCTTCTGACTTTGTTGTAAACTTTGCCCAGCTCACCCAGCGCGCAGGCAATTTTCTTGTTGCCAGAGAAGAGAGGCCCGATTTTGAGTGGACAGATTTAAAAGGAAGCACTGTACTTGGCGGACGAAAGGGCGGAATGCCGGAAATGGTTTTTGAATATATCTTAAAGCAACACGGTATGGATCCGAAAACCGATCTGAACATTGTACAAAACATTGATTTTGGTTCCACTGCCGCCGCATTCTCAGAAGGTCAGGCCGACTATACCGTAGAATTTGAACCCGGAGCCACATCCCTGGAAACAGGCCAGAAAGGATATGTGGTCGCTTCTCTCGGAACCGACAGCGGATACATTCCTTATACCGCTTTCAGTGCCCGCAAAAGCTATATCAGTGAACATTCAGATACTATTCAGGGATTTGTAAATGCCCTGCAAAAGGGAATGGACTACGTACAGACACATTCTCCGGAAGAGATTGCCAAAATCATTGAACCGCAATTCCCGGAAACAGACCTTTCCACGATCACAACCATCGTATCCCGCTATTATGAGCAGGATTCCTGGAAAGAAAATCTGATCTTTGAACGTGACAGCTTTGAACTGCTCCAGGATATCCTGGAAAGCGCCGGCGAGCTGAAGGTCCGCGCTCCTTATGAAAAACTGGTCACAACTGATTTTGCAGAAAATGCCGGACAAAATTAGTGCTTCACAATTTCTTTTGGTTTTATTAACATTAGATTCAAATTTATATCACATTTTTTACACAATTTCTTTTTATACTATAATTGTTCAAAAGAACAGAACACTTTTTCATAAACTTTTTCCCCCTTTGAGTCACAGAAATGTGGCTCTTTCCTTTTGTCCTTTTATTCTTGCATCTTCTCTGATGCAGTGTTACTCTATAGTTAATAACTTTTCAGGAGGGAACACCATGATCGATAAGAAACTCATCCCTGTCAAAGGATTAAAAAAAGAACCCTTTTCAGGTTCTCATTTTGGAATGCGCTATTATTTTTGTGCTGACGATACAAAAGAAAACTTTCTCGTATTTGTATATCCGGAGCCATGGTCATTTGAAAAGACACCAGACGAACAAAAAACACAGAATACATTTCCCATGACCGAGGATGGAATGGATGCTGCGATTTCCTGGCTTTTGGAGCAGTACGATGCACGCAGGGATTTCTGGAACTCTGTTTCCAAAAACACGATGCATCTCGTCAATCAGACTTCCTAATTCTAAAAAATCTATAAGCTCCTTTTTATACTTTCATTACATTTAATTAAGATATTTTTTCACTTCTTGTCACATCTCATTCACAATTCACTGGTATTCTATATCTATCAACAAAAACAGAAGACGATGGCTGCACATGCAGCGCATCTGTGGTCATTGGACTTCGCCCAGATATTTATTTTTGACATTACCTAATTTTAGATAAATTTTCCCTTTTCTCAAGGCTGCACAGGATGAAAGTCCTGATGCAGCCCCTTTTCATATTACCGGATATATCCTTCCCGGTATGCCTTCTGTTTATTTGCCTCATACAGCTCTGCAAATACAGTCTCATAATAAGGTCTTACAAAAAATAATCCTGCCAGTCCAAATGAAATCTTTTCTAAAATAAACCAGCCGATAAATGAAAGATCTAATACGAATACATCCATTTTCTGCCCCATCATCATGCGGCGGCTGATCTGAAATGCCTCTTCTCTTGGCATTGTCGGATTCTCTGCCAGAATATATGGAATCATCCGATATTCATAGTGCTTGATAATCCCCGGCACGACAAGCAAAAGTGTCCAAAGTGCAGTATACAGATCTTTCAAAAAGATGGTCAATGCGATGTTTCCGTAATTTCCATTCTGAAATCCGAAAAAGATAGTTCCCGCAGACGGATTCTCTCTCCTGTTCTGAATAAAGAAACGAATGCCGCCTACATAGACCACGTTTCCCACAACAATCTTGATCAGAAGCAGTACCAATGCAATAAACAATGAAAAAACGGACCATAATACTCCAAACCAGTATCCCAACCCATCAAACAGACTTGACAACCAGCCCTGATATCCATAAGCAGGAAGAATATCGGTGTAATCTCTGATCTTCAACATGATCTCTTTTTTCGGTCCATCCGGTTCCATCATCAGCACAAGTGTCAAAATCAATGCCATGCCTACGCACATCCAGTAATTTTTATAAAAATTCATCTTTGCATTGTTTTTCAGCTGTCCTCTTGTCCAGTTCGGCATCTTTTTTCCTCCATTTCCGGCTCACTGTTTTGTTCTGTGGCCTGTTTTTTATTATACTTCTGAATGAAAGGAAAATCTACCGAATCCTTTGATATTCCGGAAAATACTTTTCAAAGCTCTTCTGCAGGCAGTCCCTTGTTTCTTTTTCCATCTGGCGATAGCGCTTCATCAGGGACTTTCCTTTTTCTGTCACCGTACATTTTCCACCACTTTTTCCGCCGTGCCTGCGCTCCAACAACTCATAGCCCAGTTCTTTTTCTGCCCGGTTGATGATCTTCCAGCCTTTGCTGTAGGACATTCCCATTTCCCCACAGGCATCCTTCATGGACTCCGTCACCAGAATGTGCTCCATCAAAATGACCAGTCCCGGTCCAAATACCAGATCTTCCTGATATATTTTAATTTTTAATGTCGGATGAAACATCTCTCACATCCTCCTATTCTTCTAAAAGCAAAATTCGTTTCGGGTCCACCTGTACCCACTGCGGGATCTGTGTCTGTTCCCGCTCCATCTTCATCCACATATTTTCTTTCGGATTTTCTCTGTTTCGAAATAAAATCGTCCACTCAAACGGCGCGCGTACCTCGCGGTCCACAGCCACCGGAATTTTATTCTCACTATCATGTGACGAAGCATCCGCCGGATGAAAATCATGCGCCCGAATTCCTACATGGGTGATTTTTTCTGAAACTTTCCGGTCTACCGTCAATTCCACACCCCAATCCATTGCATACACTTTATGCATTCCACACTTTTTTGCTCTCGAAATATTTTTACATCCTGTCAGCCTCGCTGCAATAACACGCTCCGGCTGTTCAAACAGTTCTTTCGTATCTTTTGAAACCAGAATTTCGCCCTGCCCCATCACCATCGTTCTGTCACACAACTTGTATATTTCATCCCGGTCATGACTTACAATGATTGTCGTTTTTCCAAACTCCCGGAGATGTTGTTTCAACTCAAACTGGAGTTCTTCTTTTAAGTAACTGTCCAGTGCAGAAAACGGCTCGTCCAAAAGGAGCAGTTCCGGTTCACAAGCCAGTATCCTCGCCAGGGCCACTCTCTGCTGCTGTCCTCCAGAAAGACGGGCGGGATAGCCGGATGCCAGCTCTGACAGATGAAATTTTTCCATCATTTCCATTGCCCGCTCTCTTTTCGCCGCCTTTTTCCCCTGGATTCCTGCTTCAATATTTTGAAACACTGTCATATTGGGAAATAAGGCATAACTCTGAAACAAATATCCCACACTGCGTTTTCTGGGCGGCAGATTTACTTTATGACCTCTGTGAAACAATTCCCGTTTTCCCAGGCAGATTTTTCCCGAATCGGGTGTCTCGATTCCGGCAATCGCTTTGAATGTCATACTTTTTCCGCAGCCTGAAGCTCCCAGAATCCCGATACATCCGCCTTCTGCCTGAAATTGTATATGCAGGGGAAAGTTCTTGAGTTTTTTCTCAAAATTCACTTCTAATACGTTCATCTGTACTACCTCCGGCTAAATTTCTGAAATCCGTGCGTGACTGCATTCATTCCTGTCACTACCAGGAATGAAATGATCACCAGAATCCACACATACTGATACGCTTCTTCCATATTTCCGGCTGACACCGCGGAATATACTGCAAGCGGAAGCGTTCTGGTCTCTCCTGCAATATTTCCTGCGATCATGGCAGTTGCTCCAAACTCTCCTAATCCTCTTGCAAATGCAAGGATTCCGCCTGACAAAATTCCGGACATAGCGTTTGGAAACCATACTTTCCAGAAAATGCACCATTCGGACATCCCAAGCGTCCTGCCTGCATAAAGGAGGTTTTCATCTACCTGCTGCAGCGCTCCTCTTGCCGAACGGTACATCAAAGGGAACGAAATCGCCACTGCTGCCAATACTGTTGCCTGCCATGAAAATGCAATCTTTGTCCCGAAAAATTCCAGAAAAAATCTCCCCACCGGGCGTTTTACCCCAAAGATGTACAACAGGAAAAATCCTGCCACCGTAGGCGGCAGGACAAGAGGAAGCGTCAGAATACCGTCACAGACCAGCTGCAGCTTTCTGCTGCGGATACGCTCCACGCCATATGCGGCTGCCAGTCCCAGAAAAAAAGTGATCACAATGGACACAGAAGCCGTTTTCATAGAAACAATGATCGGTGAAATCTCCATGTGCTCTCCTTCCCCAGTTACTCTGCATTCTTCTGAAAACCGTAGGATTCAAATACTTTCAGTGCCTCTTCGGACTGTAAAAACTCTACAAATTTTTCCGCTGCATCTTTATGCTTCGATGCGCTTACCACGCCGACCGGATAAATTGCAGGCTCTGCCAGACTGTCTTTCGGTGCTTCTGCCACTACTTTCACCTTATCTGTAGTCGCTGCATCTGTCGCATACACGATTCCGGCGTCTGCACTGCCCTCTTCTACCCATTTTAAAACTTCTGTAACATTGGTTCCGAGACTTGCCTTTGCAGACACTGTATCCCAGATTCCCAGATTGGTCAGCACTTCTTTCGAATACTGTCCTACCGGAACACTTTCCGGATCTCCGATTGCGATCACATTTGCTTTGGTAATATCCTCAAAGTTCTGCAGATCCAGCGTAGAATCTGCTGCTGTGATCAGTACGATCTGATTCTGAAGAAGATCTACCACAGAGTCCTTCTCCACCAATCCCTGCTCCGTCAGCGCATTCATCTGCTTCGTCGCCGCTGACATAAAGACATCTGCCTCAATCCCCTCTTCGATCTGTGTCTGTAATTTTCCCGAACTGTCATAGGTGCCTTTTACGGTAATATTCGGATTTTCCTTTTCAAACATAGGAAGCAGTTCTTCTTCATAAGAATATTCCAGACTCGCTGCAGCAGCCACCAGTAATTCTGCCGGTTTTTCCTCCTGCTTTGTTTCTTTTGTCTGTTCTTCTGTTTTTACTTCTCCGCATCCTGCAAGCAGGGAACCTGTCAATGCTGCCAGTGCCAGAATACTCCAGATTTTTCTTCGTTTCATCTCATACCTCCTCGTTTTGTGTTTTTCTTTTATTATACATCAAGTTATTTTCAAAAACAACTTGATGTGTAAATCGTGCAGGCGTTGAATCTCCTGAGAAATCAGCGCCTGCTCATTTCTTCTTTATTTC